>Ga0208206_1000110_pt1 | contig 19914 bp, 15 predicted proteins | sample DeeseametaMP1483_FD_184187 | JGI IMG/M metagenome (GOLD analysis project Ga0208206, IMG submission 184187) | Marine microbial communities from the Deep Pacific Ocean - MP1483 (SPAdes) | ecosystem: Environmental > Aquatic > Marine > Oceanic | place: South of Fiji, South Pacific Ocean | collected... | reverse complement strand
CTCCAAATCTACATCCAGAGCATCAGCTATTCTGTTGATATAATTGAAATAGCTAATTACCTGAACCGCATCATGAACTGCAGTTTGACTAAATCCTAAATCCAATAAATGTTTAATGTCAGCTTCGGACATTTCAGCAGGAGTTAAAGTCAACTTCTCAGCATATTCACAAAGTGCATAATCGGCAGATTTTAGTCCCGCATTCTTCCAATCTTGAGCTATTTGACGTACAAACTCATCTGTAGCAACAGGATCCTTAATCTCTTTTGCAACCTCAACACGGAGGTCGTTTGCATGAGAACGAATTCAATATATACAATGATTTGCAGATGAAACAACTGTAGCCACCATTTCTCTTTGAGAACGTGAGAGCGGAGATTCACCAAACATAATAGTTTGATACAATTTCATTGAATCCTTCAAAACTGGTGGATTCTGGCTCATAATGCTGACGATGTTCCAAATCTTAGCTGCTCGTTTAATTGCTGCGTCATATTGTCTTTTTAGGAGCCCTTTTGCTTCTGAATGCTTAATAATAGTTATCCAAGCCATAATTATAATTTATAAAGAATTTAAATTTGACTGTCCCGAAAATAGTCTGAAATCTAAACTGTCATTTCGACCGTAGGGATAAATTTTAATGATATTAGTACTCTCACTTTAACAAGATTTCTCATTTCGCTAGAAGTGAAACGGTTTGAGGGTTTTTTTACGACTGAATCATATTTGTTAGTGAGAAAATAATATATATACATAATATTTTTATATTTTTTTTATACATATTTATCATAATTTTAAAATAATTGTTATCTTATATTTTCACTTTAACTACAGCGCTATTTTTTGAAAATCTGAGCCTGATGGTTCTTGAAAGACACGTAAATCAAATTCGGGAACTACAGCCAAAATATGATCAAATATATCAGCCTGTATTGCTTCGTAGGCAGTCCAGTTAGTGTCTTTACAAAAAACATATATTTCAATCGGCAATCCATTCTCACTTGGTGAAAGCTGACGTATGAGGAAAGTCATATCCTTATGTATCATGGGATGCTGTCTTAAATATGCTTCAACGTATGAGCGAAATACTCCGATATTTGTTAATCTTCTGCCATTAACCAGTGTGCTTTCGTCAACCTGGTGTTTCTTATTATAAACCAATATTTCTTCTTGCCGGTTTTGAATATACTGACTGATCAATTGAATACGTTTAAATCGTTCCAGCATTTCACTGCTGCAAAACTTTATGCTGCCGAGGTCAATATTTACATATCTTTTAATTCTTCTACCTCCGGATAAATTCATATTCCGCCAATTTTTAAATGACTCATTGATAAGTGCATAAGTTGGAATAGTTGTGATAGTATTGTCAAAATTTTGGACTTTGACAGTAGTGAGTGTAATTTCAATCACATCTCCATCTGCCCCATATTTAGGCATTTCAATCCAATCCTTCGGAGCCACCATTTTATTAGCAATTAACTGAATTCCTGCAACAAATCCCATCAGCACATCTTTGAATACAAACATCAATACTGCAGTTAAGGCTCCTAAACCACTTAAAAAGTAGAGCGGAGTTTTTTGAAGCAGCAAAGACAACAGCAAAATTCCTGTTACAAAATACAGCCCCAACTTAAGTACCTGCACAAAAGGAATAATCGAAATTTCTTTTGCAATTGCAGATTTGCCGTAAATTGCCAACAGTGCGCTCAGTATTGCATCCAAAAACATCATTCCGGCAATCAAAAACAAAACACTGATCAATGTCTGACTCAACGGCAGCAGTGATGTTCCTGTCAATATTGGTGAGGACAGTACATAAAGCAGTATTAGTGGAATAAAGTAAAGTATACGTTTAACAATATGTTTTTCAACCAGGATATCGTCCCATTGCTGAATGGTATAGTGTGCAAATTTCTCAATTGACCTATTTATAGGTCCCTGGGAAACTCTATGAGCAACCCAGCTCAACAAAAGTACCAGCAAAATTAATCCTCCGCGCACCAGCGATTCAACCATGCCTGTTGTCAATCCTAATTCTAATAAATTTTCTGTCAAATAAGCGTTTAAAAAGGCGCTCAAATATTCAATCATATCTACTCCGGATATAAAGGTTCCAACTGTGACTGTCCTTTGTTATTATTAAATTTTTTATCTAATAAAGAAACCTTGAGAAAATCATTAAATAAATTCTCCAATGAACTTTCTTTTGTTTGATTATTTCCGTAGAGTACAGAATTTAGATCATTTATTCCATTCTTTAATTCCGGCATTCTTTCCCCAATTTGTTCTAAACCTTGCGGAGGATCATCAGTCCAAACTGCAGTACCCCATTTTAAAAGTGCCGTTTGCACAATTCCGGGATCTCCGGAACTAAAAGCTTTTTCTGCATTTCTAGTTGCTTCTCTAAGAGCGTTCTTCCGATCCTGTATAAATTTGTTTTTATTTTTAGTGACAGCAGCAGCTTTATTATTTTTATTTATAAACCACATCAACATTGTTGCGCACCAAAGAAATGCTAAACCGAAGGCCAATATCTTCCAAGGGAATGATTCTATTGCCGTTTCTTTTTCCTGTAGAACTTTTGCAGTTGCTGCCTGATTTGACTGTAATTCAGGAGTTTCCTCTTCAGGTATTTCCTGTAAATTTTCTGGTACAGGAAGTATATCAAATATTTTTGGAGATATGACTGCAGTCTGAAGCGTATCACTTTTAATGTCCCACCAACTGACAGAAACTCCCGGAAGTTCAATTTTTCCTGGATGACTTGGAATAAGAGCCCATTTTTCCAATCGCATCCCTTTAAGTCCCTTTTCCGTTTTTTCTGTCTCAATTAAAGGTTGATCTGCATATCCCTTCAAAGTAACAGGATAATCAAATTTTAATTCCGGAATTTGATTCCCAGAAACACCATTTGCAAAGATCGCAACAGTTCTAGTCACCGGTTCTCCTACTCTAAATACCGGAGGGTCCGGCTGCCACTTTTCTTCTATCACAAGTTTGTCTGTCGGCAGCCACCAGTTCTTGAAACCTGACGGCAGCGGCTTAACTTCAACTGATTGCGTTGTACTTGTACTAAATATTCTTCGTCCACGTTTTTGAAAAAGATTGCCAAAATTACCAAAATTATTTTGTGATGGACCTCTTTGAATTATTTCACCCTGATAACGAACCTGTGGAATAACAAGTGTCCCGCTTTTTTCCGGAATCACTGCATATAAAATTTCAGTAATCTTATGTTTTTTCCCATTTTTGACAGTCTGGTAGGATTTTTGACTTAGCTCCTCTACTAGTGCTTCCTTCAGTTCAAACGGTGTAATCGTTTCATTTTCCAGTTGTACTCCAGTTCGAGAAATACTTAATCGGACGAGAATCTGCTGCTGTGGATAAACTTTTTTGGGAACAACCTCCACTTCAAGACTAACATATTTCTGCTGCTGATTCTGTGAGTATGCAGTCACTTTTAATGCAATGGGAGTGCTTTGCTCATTTCCTACCTGGAGGGCTGGTATCAGGTAATCTCCGGAAGATGGAGCAATCATAATATAGGTCCAGCTCAAAGTTCTTGTGATAGAAGTCCCAACGATGGAGGTTCGATTTTGCACACTTCGATTCAAAATTTGCAAACCGGTAATTCCGCTTAAATCTGGTTCCTCGGCATCATCAACATTTTTTGCTTCTACATGTAACTGGAACATGTCTCCTACCACTACCGGATTTTTATTTACCCATGCAGTAACATCGCCCCAAGCTGGATTACCGGACAATATCAAGATTCCCAAAATAAATAGTTTTATCATCATTTACCAATATTGTTCATTTGTAAAATTTTGTTTTCCGCGGCGTTGAAATTCCCTTTCCATTTTGTTGCGTAACAAGCGCCCGGGATCATCAGGTATTTTTCTCAACCATTGTTCAAGGAATTGCTGTTTGGCAAGATCAACCGGAGTTGAATCCTGTTTCTTGTTTTTTGCGTTTTCTTTTTCGGCAGATCCATCAATTTTTTTCTGCCCTTCTTCATTATTTGGAGATTCAGTTTTTTCTTCATCAAATTTTTCATTATTTTTCTTTGCAGTTGATTCCTTTTCAGCATTATTTTTTACGCCCTCTGCTGTCTGCTGATCACTGGTACCCGCATTGTCACCAGGCGAATCCTGGGCGGACTGTGCATTTTGTTTTTCCTGAGTTTGGCTAGAGCCATCCTGTTGATCCTGTTTATTTTTTTGATTTGCACCCTGTTGTCCCTCCTGCTGTTGTTTTTTCTTTTGTTGTTCTTTCAGTAGTTTTTCAATCAAATCATGATTGTACTGAGCATCTACGTCTTGCGCATTATCTGCTAAAACCCGCTCAAAAGCTTCCAGTGATTCCTGTAACCGTCCTGCAAAGGCCAATGCATTTCCACTGTTGAAATTGGCCCGTGAATGATTCTGTTGAGAAAAATGCTCAATTGCTTTTTCATAGTCGCCAGATCGATATGCCGCTGCCCCTTTCCATTCCGAGCTTTCAAAAAGTTCAGCTGCTTGTTTCGTTTCACCTTGCTGAAACAATTTAGCTGCCTGCTGGTCCGGTCGTAACCATAAATCATCCCATCCGAATGCGAGTGCTGAAGAAGGCCTTGCTGTGACTCCAAGTAATACTGCAAATCCAATTGAAAACAATAGACCCCTACGAAACAGCAACGCTGCCATGGGCAAGACAAGTAATAAGAGCCATGGTCCTTCTTCATTCCACTTATCAGAAGTTCTCTGCTGTTTGTCTTCAACATAATCATCTGCAGCAGTTTCTGCTGCAATGATTTGCTCCACATCCCGATCATCCGGACTCAATTTTGTGAAGGCACCATGAGTTTGAGCGGCTAATTTTTGTAAAGGTTTTAAATAAAGTTTTGGTATTACAATTCCCCCTTTTTTGTCTTTAAGAAACCCTCCTCCAGACAAGGGGATCGGTGAGCCGGATTCAGTTCCAACTGCAAGAATTGACAGGCGATTCAAACCAACCGCATTTTCTGCTGCTGGAATATCCTGTACTTCAATACCGTCTGTAACCCAGATGATATGTCCAGTACCGCCATTCCTCCGGCTTAAAAGATCTGCAGCAAGTTCAATTGCAAGATCTGAACGACTTCCGGGAAGAGGCATAATATTCGGATGAAGCCCCGTAAGAAGAGACGCAATGGTTACAGGATCATGGGTCAATGGGCTGATAACGAATGCATCTCCTGCATATACGATAAGTGCAGTTTCACCTTCAACAAAATGTCCTAGCAGGTCTTTCAATTTGAAACGTGCTCGCTCAAACCGTGTTGGTTTTATGTCTGTTGCCAGCATGGAATAAGATAAATCCAAAACCAGTACTCTGGCCAGTGATTTTTGCAGCAGTGGCTGTAGATTCTTTTGCCAGACAGGTCCGGACAAAGCCAGCAAAAGAATAGTACCGACTAAACAGATGATCCATGGCAGCAGACTCCGTTTTTGCTTTGCCGGAGTTGTTGCAAGAAACGACAGCAAATGCGGTTCTACCACATCTTCCCAGTTTCCTTTGCTCCACCATCTTCCAAGGAAACGAAAAACCATCCACCAGAGAACTGGTATTGCTATTAGCCACAGAGGGCGTAAAAATTGAAATTCTGATAACAAAATAATTAACGAATATTAGGCTGGTGCTTTAATGAAAATTCACCTGAGCCGGGGTTGTTCATGATTTATACTTGCTTTGAATGAATAACTAGACAATCACGAGTTTTATCGTGTCATCCCAAACGTATGTGAGGTATCTTATAAGAAATCAGCACTTTATCAGATCTCTCCCTTCAGTCGAGATGACATACCGCAGTCAATACTATTAGTATCTTACAAAAATTCATGACTCCCGGATTATTCATCTATTTGTTTTCAGTCAGAAAATTCTTTATAAATTATCTGATCAATGACGGCTAAATATTTCTTTCTTTTTAGATCAATTACGAAACTTAACATAATAAATATGATTAGTTTCTAATCAATAAAACGGCTGACCATATTCCAACTATCAGTACTGCAAAACCCAGCGGCCACATAAACAAGGCTTGACGGGGACGGAAAACCTCTTTTTCTATTTCCAACGGTTCAATTTTATCAATCATTGCATAAATTTTTTCCAGCTCTTCTGTACTTCTCGCCCGAAAATATGTACCACCAGTCTGGCTTGCTAAAGATTTCAGCATTGCTTCATCAAGTTCTGCAGATGGATTAATTTTTTGCTTGCCGAAAAAAGCCCTTATCCATGCCTCATCTGCACCAATACCAATGGTGTGGATCCGTAGCCCCGTTTCTTTAGCTAAACGCCCTGCATCTTCAGGAGTAACCTCACCGGCGGTATTTTGACCATCTGTGAGCAACACCAATACTTTTTCTTTATCCGGAAGATCTTTCATACGTTTTACGGCCAGTCCGATTGCATTACCAATTGCAGTTCTCTGTCCGGCAAGACCTAATTCAGACTCTTCAAGCATTTGCCGCAATGTTTTCCGGTCGAAAGTCAGTGGAGTTTGCAGATAAGCCTGATCTCCAAACAGAATCAGCCCCAGCCGGTCGCCTTTTCTCCGCTCAATAAAAGGCCTCAAAACTGATTTTACAACAGCCAGCCGCGTCACGGATTCACCGTGCAGTTCCAGATCCGTTTCTTTCATACTTCCGGAAAGATCAACCGCAAGCATCACACTTCGGCCGGAAACAGGTAATTCTACTGGATCCCCAACCCATTGCGGCCGCAGTGCTGCCAGAACAATCAAACTCCAGACCAATCCGGCTAACAGCAAGACTTTTGAGTTTTTTCCAGCTGAAATTCCGGATTTAGGCAAAACTGTAATTCTATGAAAAAAAGGTACACGAAGAGACTGAACTGACCTATCAACTGGTGGAAGAACACGAAACAATAAGGGCAGTGGCCAGAACCACGCCACCCAAAGCCAAATAAATTCAAACACACCATTCTCAAATAAAAACATTTTCCGTGCTTTGTTCAATGCTGCTGACTACAATCCATAATCCATTTTTTTACCATTGGAAACAAAACATCTATTTCAATTTCCGGATTTTGCTGATAAAGTTCCTTTCCAAATACATGCCCTGCTCCTTGAGTAAATTCAGTGGTTTTTCCTGTTCTATCAAGAAACTCCAACCATTCGGATCCATGCAGTGAAGCTACATTTTCATCTGCACAAAAAGTCAATGCAACCCGACGCAGTAATTGCGATAAATCCCTGAGTATTTCCAATGATTCTTCGGTATTATTTTGTTGATTTTGCAGATTTTTTAACAATCGCAGAGCTTCAGTTTTGGGTTTTCGCCGTTCAAAACGTCGACTGATCCACATTCCGCAAAACACAAAAATCAAAAGCAGTACTACTGCCACAATCCACCAGCCTGGAGCCGGAGGCCAAATTGCAACAGCTGGTGGTAAGTGAATGTCTTTTAAATTTATTAGAGGATTTTCTTCCGGCATTTGAAATTGTTTGTAATCAAAATGATTGATTCATTAACTCTGTGAAACATTGTCCACTGTACTCAGCATTTTCAAGCTTAGCCTGCAGAGTTGTAATTCGTGCTTTAAACTTTTTAGCTGATCTTCATAAGTGGAAGCATAGAGTTGACGTGTTTTTGAATTTTCGGAGTTAACCCAGGCAACAGCTTCACCGTCACTCATTGCATAACGTCCGGAAGATGGTGCTTCTTTTTCCAGAGGATCTGAAATTAAAAAGGCAGCCAGCTGATTTTGTTTGGAAAGTTGAAACAAGTGCTTCCGGCATTCTGCATTAAATCCAGAAAAATCACTGAATATGTAAATCAAACTTCCAGGATGTACTACTTGTCGCACACGCCTCAATGCCTGGGCAAAAAGAGAATTGCTACCAAAACTCCATTCATTATTATTCATCCTGTCTGCAATTCGATTATGCTCAGTCATAATATTTGAAAGCAAACGTAAAAAATGTCGACGGTCACTTCTTGGTTTGAATTCCCGATGCATTTCTTCTGAATATATAACACCTCCAACTCGATCTCCCCGTAGAAGTGCCCTCCAACCCGTCAAAGCAGCAATACGGGCTGCTTGAACTGATTTTAATCTTTGGCGAGTTCCAAAAAACATCCGGCGGGACAGATCCAAAACCAGCATCACTGGACGCTCACGTTCTTCCCTGAACAACTTAGTGTGTGTCGTGCCCGTTCGTGCCGTCACCCTCCAGTCAATATGACGCACATCATCTCCGTACTGATAAGAGCGGGCTTCAGCAAACTCCATCCCTCTTCCCTTGAGTTTAGTCAAATATGGACCTCCAAGTGATCCAACATTTTCTGCAGTCAACAACAGTCCTTTCTTATGGGCAATCCTAACCAATTCCGGCAACTCCATTTTTCCAAGAAATATTCCATTTTTTTCAGCAGCATCTTTCATTTTTTTATTTTTCCGGCCATACTCGGTTTTCCTGCAAAACCCAGCGAATAGTTTCAATCCAGGATGATCCAATTTCCTTCAAGTGCAGTCCTTTTTGATTGTCCTGATCTCCAAAAAAATGATCTCGCTGGTCATTTTCACGATAATAACGTGATTTTTCTTCAATGACCGCCCAATATGCTCCAGGACGATTTGTAAATGCACGTTGAGGCACATCAGTCAGCAAATCAACTGAATTCAACAATGAGCGCCCTACCCAGGGAACTATGTATTTTTTACGTAAAATATCCAAAATTGTAGGTGCCAAATCCACTTGACTGGCATGTTGAGTGATAATAAGTCCCTCAGATTTTTTTCCTAGGGCTGTGGATTTACCTGATAAAATAAGTAACGGAACTTGAGAATGCAGATTAACAAATTCTTCATAATTGTTGGTATGCTGTTCCGCATTTTGATAACTGGAAGTATCTGCAGTCACAAAAATAATGGTATTTTTAAACCACGGTTTTTTGGAAATCCTTTTAAGAAAGCCCCCCAACATGGCATCAGTATAGTGTAAAGATTCTCGGTAGCGGTCTGTCACTGAATCTCCCGCTTGAAGCCGATAATTATCCGGGACTTCAAAAGGATGGTGATTGGTTGTAGTTAAAGCTGAAGAGAAAAATGGTTCCGGCTCACTGTCTAAAACAGTTTCCCATTTCCGGAAGAGGTCTTCATCAGAAAGCCCCCAGCCAAGTGTCACGGCCTCGTTTGGGAAATCAAATTCATCTACAATTTTATCAAAGCCGAGTTTTTGCAAAAATGTTGACTGTCCGTCAAAGTTTGCATCAGAACCGTAAACCCATGAGGTGTAATAACCTGAATTTTTTAGGTATTCCGGAAGACACATGAAACTGTTCCTGGTGTAGCGCTTCATAACAGCAGCACCGTAATTTGGAAACAAAGAACAGTAGGTGGCCACCTGTCCATGTCTGGTTTGAAAACCGTTTGCGAAAAAGTTTTTATATAATATTCCGTGCTTGGACCAGCGATCAAACTCCGGAGTAAGCCCCAACTTGCTGCCGTAAACACCTACTTCCGCAGCCCTAAATGACTCCAGGAACAATATTAAAATATTAGGTCTGTCTGCAGTTGTACACAGAATTTTAGTAAGCTCAGAATGATTCTGTCCAGTACATCCTGTTGCCTCACGTATTCGCACGAGCGGATAATTATCCCATATTTTTCCTGAAGGTTTTTTACCTTGAATTAATGTCTCCACTATTTTTAGAGATTTTTCAGGACGAAGAATTTTTTTATCAGGTTCACGATCTTTGGAATAATAAAAATATTGCAATGCTGCAGATGTAAGCGGATTTTCCATGTTTTTTGAAACATAGGAATTACTGTAACTTGCAGCAGGCCCCCCAATTAAAATTATAAACAGGAGCGTTGATGCCCTGCACTTAAAATCTTCTTTCCAACTGTTCCGTTTTTTCCCAAAACGCCAAAGCATAAACACCAGCATCACCGAAGGGAAAACGAATAAAATCCAAAAAGTTATGTCATTTACTGCATGTGCTGCGGATGACAAAAATGCACCGCTATCATTCAAATATTCAATGGTAGAAAAAGGAAGGTGGGTACCAAAAATCAAAACGTAATGGTAATCTGTGAACAGGAAAGCAAATAATCCAAGACCAAGAATGCTGAAGAAAATTTTCCTAAATAAGATTGGAAAAGGAGAAATCACAGCTAACATGCTGAAAATAGCTCCGTTCATCACGTCATAACCCACACCAAGTGCATAGGCTTGGAACAACCGCTCACTCCAATCAGAATTCAACTGAAGCAAAAAGGAATGTTGAACTATGCCTGCCAGAGAAACAACAAAAAACAGAACCACAGCCGTTGGGTCAAGATATTTCATTGTTCACTGTGCTGTCTGCTTATTTGTGAATAAATCATATTCTGACTGAAAGTCAAATAATTGTTTTGAATTGCCAACTACAAATATAATAAAATGCAATCTGTTTTGATATTTTTTGATTATTTAATTCTGGTAATTGAATGCAATGTAGTGAAGCATTAGTTTGGAGAATTTAAAACCTGCCTGTTATTGAAAATAATCTGCTGAATTTACCATATTCATGCAAGATTAAGCACAGAAGCAATTTTTAAGGAACGGCCACCTGAGCAAGAATTTTTGCAATCACGTCATCGGTGGTAATACCATCAGATTCAGCTTCATAACTTTCAATAATTCTGTGACGCAGCACGTCACCGCTTAAATCCTGCAAATCTTCCGGAGTGACAAAATCACGTTCATGCAGCCAGGCACGGGCACGGGCGCACCGGTCAAGTGACAGCGACCCTCTAGGACTGGCACCCCAGGTGATCAAACGTGCCAACTCATCGCTATATTTTTCCGGAATCCTTGTGGCTGCAATAATCTCAACCAAATAACGTTCTATTTCAGGCGCCATGTATATATTCAGTGCTTCATTTCTTGCTTCAAAAATATGTACTGCAGAAATTTTTCGTCCTGCAGATTTTGTTCCTGAATCAACCGCAGATTTCGGACTTTTATCCGATGAAATTTGAATTTCACTCAAAGCTTCTTTTCGGACAAGGCGCATTATTTTTAATTCATTTTCTATTGAGGGATAGTCTATAAATACGTGAAGTAAAAAACGGTCAAGCTGCGCTTCAGGAAGAGGATACGTCCCTTCCTGTTCAATAGGATTTTGTGTAGCCATCACCAGGAACAAATCCGGAAGAGGATACGTTTGTCCACCAACCGTTACCTGCCTTTCGCCCATAGCTTCCAGAAGAGCCGATTGGACCTTTGCGGGAGCACGATTAATTTCATCTGCCAAGACTAAATTATGAAAAACCGGTCCTGACTGAAAGTGAAAACTACCCTCTTGGGGACGATATATGTCCGTCCCTGTTACATCGGCAGGTAATAAATCCGGAGTGAACTGTATACGTTGGAATTCTCCCTCAATCTTTTCACCAAGAGCTTTAATTGCACGGGTTTTTGCCAGACCGGGGGCACCTTCAACTAAGAGATGTCCGTCTGCTAACAGTACTATCAATAAGCGTTCTATCAGGCGTTCCTGTCCTAAAATGATTTGATTTAAATCGGCTTGTAACTGATGAAATATACGTAATGAATTTGACATGAATGAAATAATAATTTTGTTAATTAATCTCTGAACGTGAATCTGTCTCGTCCAGTTTTTATTATGGTTTCAGCAGGTTTTGAATCAGCAGAGAATCAGCTATAAGCTATCCGATTTATAATTCGACCAAAAATACTGATAGCAGACGACTGAAAACTGACAGATTTTTATTAAATCTTTTTCAGAAACTACAAGTAAATAACTATTATTACAATTGATTATATTTTTTGATCAAGCTCTAATTAATCATTCTGTGACGGCACTAGTTTCAAAACATCCGTCCATGTCACGGCAAGTGCCGGAATTAAAATCATGGTTGCCAACGCACTGATATTTAATGTTAGCCAAATCATCCAGCTCAGTGTTACTAATGGTAAAAATTCTGAGACACTCAAAGCCAAAAAACCAAAACCTACAGTTACTGCATTAGACGTGATGGCTTTTCCACTGCGTCTGACCGTGTTTGATATTGCATCATGTAGTTCTGTACCATCAGCCAATTCGTGAAACATGCTGGATAGGTAGTGAATACTGTAATCAACACCAATTCCAATCACAATACTGCTGACAAGGGCGGTACCTATGTCCAGATGAACACCAAAAAACCCCATTACTCCAAAATTAAACAGCACCGTAAAGACAAGGGGAATCATTCCCATTAATCCCCTGGAAACTGAGCGAAAAATCAAAGCCAGCATTAAAAATACAGCTAATATAGAACCGCTCAAACTTCGGATTTGACTAGTCACTACTTCATTGCTTGTTGCAACATTTATCGGCACCATTCCTGATGAAGTCATGCTAAAACCCTGCGGAAACTGCCGGACCGCATAATCTTCAATACTCTGCAGAAGTTTTTCCTCTTCCGTAGTTGAATTAGAACTGATAGTAACTGCCAAATTTAAATTTAGATACTCGCTGTCAACCACGTCGGAAAGTACATCACCTCCGGAATTTTCATAGAGCACAAGATACTGTGCTATCAAATCCCGCCCACTGATTTCTCTCTTTACAGTTCGCTTTTCGGTTTGGCCGTTTTCTTCAAATATCTCCTCACTTTCCAGAAATTCAAATCCGTTCGGTAGTCGATTAAATTCTTTGCGATTCTCATTAAAAGCATAGCTGATACGCTTAATCAAATCAACAAGCGAGAGTGTCCGCTTGACCCTTGGTTCATTTGCTAAAAATTCCTGAAATTCTTCAACGACTTTCAAGTTATCCGGATTTTTCCAAGGTTCTTCTTCACCTGTTTTTGTGATCACAATGTTGATCGTACGGCTTCCAGACAATTTTTCCATAGCACGGTTTGCAATCACCAAAGGTGCATCTGCCTGAAAATAACTTTCCAAACTGCTTTCCACTTTCACTTGTGAAAGTCCATAAATTGAAATTGCGGAAATCGCTAGTGCTGCCAACAAAACTGGTCGTGCGTTTCGTAGAACCCATGCTGTCATAACGTCAAGAGACTTTTGAAAAAGACGATCCATGAAATTCACCTGATGTACTCCTCTGGAAAGGTTTTCATCTGTTCCGGAACCTTCCTGAGACGCTGATACTTTTTCCGGAAGTACCATCAGCAATGCGGGAATAAATATCAGAGAAAGGACCATTGCCAGTAATGTTCCAACGGCAACAAAAATTCCAAACGTAAAAATCGGTACTATGTCGCTGACTGTGAGCGATAAAAAACCAACTGCCGTTGTGATTGAAGTCATTGTCACAGGTAGAGCAAGTTTATCCAGCATCAAACAGACAGCTTTTTCACGGGGAAGTCCCTCTATACGATTTTCACGGTATTCAGAAAACATGTGAATTCCGTCTGCGACTCCAATCGAAATCAGGAAAACCGGCAAAGCCGAGGTGATGGTATTGAGAGGAACCTCAAAAACAACCATAATTGCCAGCGTAAACAATATCGAAAATCCAACCACCAGCATTGGAACAGCAACCCCGCTTGGTCTCCTGAATGTCAGCCAAAGGAAAAAGACTGCCAGCAAAGCAACAAAAGGGAAAAAGCGCTGAGTGTCCTGATCAATCACTGTACGCAGAGTGGCGGCAACAATGGGAAACCCTGCAATATAATGCTTATCAATTCCAGGGTTTTCCTCAAAAATACGTTCCAATGCAATATAAGTTGAATACAGAATCTCAGAATCATCTTCGTCCATTGCCAATTCAACAAAAATTCCTGTACGCCGCCCGTCTTCGCTGAAGAAGGAATTCCTGAACAAATCATTTTCTAAAACTCTGCGGCGCAAACTTTTCATCTCTCCCGGAGTTCCTGGAATTACTTCAAATATCTTCTCAATCGTCAACCCCTCCTCTGAACCATAAATATCATCAGTGTTCGAAATCGATGTCACCTCCACTACCGGAGCAGAACGAACTTGAATATTCCGGATCAGGGAATTCCATTCCGGAAACCAGCGGCCTTCATTTTCCAGAGTTTCTCTCATTTCTTCAAACTCCATCCAGAACATGTCATTTAGATCTTTAACTTCTTTCGGAAGCAGCTTTTGCAGACGTAGACCTTCTTTTCCGGACATTTGTTCTGCTATTACATTCAAAGCCTCCAAGTCTTCAGTTGAAAGCAACTGCATGTTTTGTATTGCTTCGGTCAGTCGTTGGATCCGTTCCAGCGTATTGGTTTTAAAGATCGTGTCCTTAGCTTCCAGCATGATAAAAACACCAGAATTTGTACCAGTAAAATCTTCACGAAGCTGCTGCAGCGCTTGACGTGCAGGATGGCTGACTGGCAGAAGATGGGGACTGGGATCATTTTTAAGAAACAACAAGCTGGGAACAACTGACGCTCCCAGGAATAGAGTTAAAAACAGAATTCGTTTGGGATAGCGCACAACCCAGCCTTGAATTATTTTCAGAGGAGTCACGTTTGGTCCAAATTAAATTTAATGTAGGTACTTTGAATTTGAATAAATTATGGGCCCTGGTCAGTTTGAATACTTCAATTTGTGCTGAAAACAACCACCTGATAAATTCGGGGGAGATGGCTTACTCAGTCATTTAAGCAAACATTTTTAATACTTTATAGACCTGCACAGCAAAAACATAAAGCAAAGAACTGGTTCAATAAGATGGCTGTGTCTCAAATACCAAAATGGATTCTGGTATCATTCATAATACAACTGGTAAATGCATAAATGCAGAATTATATTATCAAAAATTCAGTTAAACAGGCAAGTTGTGAATTAATTCAGTTTGTAATTGTTGAACAGATTTCTTCCTTTCTATGATTGAAATAATAATAGACATAGTTTAGTATGAATTGTTAATTATTCTCCGGGGAAAAAAGCTAAAAACCTTTGGAAAAAGTTCTAAAGTAAAAAGAAAAATCATTGAACAAACACAACTATGCTGCTGGAAGAACAACTACCACGAATCCAAAAGTTGATCAAAGAAAAGCTGGGGAATTTACCGACTGATGCCCTGAAAAACGAAGTTGTGATGCGAACTGCTTTTAGACGCTTGTATCAGGCTTTGCCGCGCATGATTAGACTGGCAGTTGGCGAACAGGGTTTTGTTGAATTTTGTATGGAAAATCGTGAGCGTCTGCTGAATGTAGGAAGTACTGTTTCAAAAAAATTCTCTGCAACAGAAACTGCAGAAGCAGAATTAAAGAAGACCAGCACTGAAAAAGAGTCGGAATTGAAACTAAATAACAACCCAAAAGCCGCTGATCTTCTGGCAACTGCACAAAAGGTATTTTTACCAACATATGCACCAAACCTGATTTTAACCCACAGTAAAGGAGCACTAATTTGGGACAGTGACGGAAATGAGTATATTGATTTAGGTTCAGGTATTTCTGTCAACAGCTTAGGTCACCTTGACTCAGACCTACTGCAGGCACTTAATATACAAGCTGGGAAAATATGGCATACGACCAATCTTTATCTTACAGAACCAGCAATTAAGCTGGCTGAAGAATTAGTGAAAGCTACATTTGCAGATCGGGTTTTTTTCTGCAATTCAGGAGCAGAAGCTAATGAGGCGGCAATTAAAATTGCACGAAAATATTCAAGTTTAAGTCAACCAGCAGGGAAACGAGAAATATTGACTTTTGAAGGTTCCTTCCACGGACGAACTTTAGCAACAGTTACTGCAACTGCACAGCCAAAATATCAACAGGGATTTGAGCCGCTTCCCGGAGGATTCCGCTACTGTCCATTTAATGATTTTGATACAGCAACCGAAATGATTGGGCCACAAACCTGCGCAGTACTGATTGAGCCAATCCAAGGTGAAGGCGGTGTCAATCCTGTAAAACCAGGATTTTTGTCCCATTTAAGAAAACTTTGTGACCAGCATGATGTACTGCTGATTTTTGATGAAATTCAGTGTGGGATGGGTCGTACAGGAAAATTATTCGGCTACCAGTGGGAAAATTCTGAAGATTCTGAACAGCCGGATAATTCAGTGACAAATCTTAAACCGGATATTGTTACCATGGCCAAGGCTTTGGGTGGTGGACTGCCCATTGGCGCAATGCTTTGCACTGAAAAGGTTGCGCAAACCTTCAAACCCGGAGACCATGGAACAACATTTGGAGGGAACCCGATTGTCACTGCTGTTGCCGGTGCTGCATTCCGAAAAGTTAATACTCCGGAAATGATGGAGCAGGTACAGAAAAAAGGCTTAGTTATCAAAAATAACCTGGAAGCACTCAACGATGAACTTAGTTTGTTTGAAACAATTCGTGGTCGTGGAATGATGCTTGGTGCCGTGTTATCAAAGGCCTGGAAAGGGAAAGCCTCCACAATGGTCACAGCCTGCCAGGAAGGGGGCGTTTTGGTTTTGGTTGCTGGACCGGATGTATTGCGTTTTTTGCCGCCGTTGAATATTTCAACTGCAGATCTGCAAACTGCCTTGGATCGGGTCGGCAAAGCCCTGAAAAATTTACATGCGGACGAGTTGTCATCCTCCACAAAAACTTAATTTCACATATAACTTTTTATAATCAAAAAACTTAAAATGGGAAAAGTGGCATTTATCACAGGCATCACCGGTCAGGACGGAGCTTATCTTGCCGAGCTTCTTCTCAAAAAGGGATACATAGTTCATGGGCTTAAAAGACGCTCCTCCAGTTTTAATACAGGCAGAATAGACCATTTGTATCAGGACCCCCATGTAAGTAAACGTAATTTTATTTTGCATCACGGTGACCTGACTGATTCCACAAATTTGATCCGGATAATTCAGGAAATACAACCAGATGAAATATATAATCTTGCTGCACAAAGTCACGTTCATGTTTCTTTTGAAACACCGGAATACACTGCAAATGCAGATGGACTTGGGACTTTAAGAATCCTTGAGGCAATCAAGCTTTTGGGAATGGTTGAAAAAACCAAGTTTTACCAGGCCTCTACAAGTGAACTATACGGAATGTCCCAGGAAAGACCTCAAAACGAGAATACGCCTTTTTATCCTCGTTCACCTTATGCTGTTGCCAAATTATATGGATACTGGATCACAGTCAATTATCGTGAAGCCTATAACATGTATGCCTGCAACGGTATTCTCTTCAATCATGAGTCACCTGTTCGAGGAGAAACTTTCGTTACCAGAAAAATTACCCGTGCGGCTGTTCGAATTTCAATGGGTACTCAAGAGCAAGTATATCTGGGGAACTTGGATGCAAAGCGGGACTGGGGTCATGCAGGCGATTTTGTAGATGGTATGTGGCGTATGTTGCAACAGGAAAAGCCGGAGGACTTTGTGCTGGCTACCGGAGTAACAACCACAATCCGTGAATTTGCTGAGAGAGCTTTTGCAGAAGTTGGAATCACCCTGGGATGGTCCGGAAGAGGTGTTGATGAAGTAGGTCGTGATACTAAAACAGGAAATACTGTTGTTTCTGTCGATCCCACTTATTTCAGACCGACTGAAGTTGATTTACTGATTGGTGATGCTACTAAAGCCAGAAAAAAACTGGGTTGGAAACCGACACTTGATTTACAGCAAATGATTGAAGAAATGATTGCGTCAGATCTCGAAGAGGCTCGCAAAGATCAGCACCTGCAAAGTGGGGGGTTTAAGACTAATGGAGTAAATGAAGATTGATACTTTTTAAAATAACTCTGTGAACTCATGAAAAGTAAAAATATTGTCTGTCTAAATCTATATCCGGAAACTAGCAAAAGGATCTTTCATGATTAATCTCAGTTCTATGTTTGCAAAGTCGCCCTTCAAACCACTGAGGGATCACATGGACAAAGTGGTTGAAAGTGTTGCCCCGCTTAAAGATTTTTTTGATGCACTGCATCAGGGAAACTATTCAAAAGTCGAAGAAATTCAGCAGCAAATATCACTTGCTGAAGAAGAAGCAGATATAATCAAAAACGAGGTCCGCAACCATCTACCCCGTAGTATTTTCATGCCCATTAATCGTCGGGATTTATTGGAAATGCTTGACATGCAGGACACCATTGCAGATGTAACACAGGACATCGTCAATTTACTTACCCTCAGAAGAATGTGCCTGCCGACTGATTTGTGTCAGGAACTTATTCAGTTTGTAGAAAAAAGTCAGCAAGTCTGTTACATGGCACAGGGTCTCTCTCAAGAATTTGGAGATGTGCTTGAATCAGGATTTGGGAGACATGAGATCGACAAATTATTAAAAATGATTGATGAGGTTTCAAATGCGGAAACAGAAGCAGACGATTTAGAAGATGCACTGGTACGTAGAATGTTTGATATAGAAGACAGTATGAAGGCGGTAGACGTGGTCTTTTGGTATAAAATTTTTGAATTGATTGGTGACATTGCTGATTATTCCAAAAAAACAGGAAACCGTTTACGTTTGATGATTGCTTCCAACTAACAATTAATTCTGACTTTTCATTCAATAATAATGGGAAATAATGCTTGTTGAATACGGTTCTGTTTTTATGATCCTGGCTGTGGTTCTGGGTTTCTACATGTCCTGGGGCATTGGGGCAAATGATGTTGCAAACGCAATGGGAACATCTGTAGGATCGGGAGCAATCAGCGTCAAACAGGCCATTATTATTGCAGCAATTTTTGAATTTTCTGGTGCATTCCTTGCCGGAGGTCATGTTACAAAAACAATCCGGAAAAGCATTATAGATCCTACTCCAATCATGGATCAGCCTGAGATTCTGGTCTGGGGAATGTTATCGGCCCTGCTTGCAGCCGCACTATGGTTAACATTCGCCAGTTGGATGGGCTGGCCCGTTTCTACCACGCATAGTATAATTGGTGCAATAGTAGGATTTGCAGTGGTCGGCATTGGAGTCGATGCTGTTAACTGGTCAAAAATAGGAACAATAGTCCTCAGTTGGATTGTTTCACCGCTTGTCGGCGGAACACTCGCATACCTCCTGATGCGAAGTATTCAGAAATTTATTCTTGATTCAGACACTCCTTTTCTGAACGCAAAACGATATGCACCGGTTTATGTCTTTCTTGTTGGATTTTTGCTTTCGCTGGTAACTCTTTTCAAAGGATTAAAGCATTTAGATATTACTTTTAGTGTCGGACAAAGTTTTTTTGCTGCAGTAATTTTCGGAGTTATAGTAGCAGTAATTGTCCGTTTTATGATCAATCGACTTAAAATGAAAGAAGCAGAGAGCATTCATGATCAGTTTACTCAAATTGAAAAGATTTTTGGCATAATGATGATCTTCACCGCATGCGCAATGGCTTTTGCACATGGATCAAATGACGTTGCCAATGGTATTGGTCCAATGGCTGCAATTGTCAGTATTGTGGAAAGCGGTGGCGAAATGGCCCAGAAATCAAATCTGCCACTTTGGATTTTATTGACAGGCGCTGTAGGAATAGTTCTTGGATTATCGACTTTGGGTTATCGGGTGATGCAAACAATCGGCTTAGAATCACAGAGCTCGTGCCTACACGTGGCTTTTCCGCAGAACTTGCAGCAGCAGCTACAGTGGTAATTGCCTCCCGGACTGGAATTCCAGTTTCAACTACTCAAATTGCAGTTGGTGCCGTAATGGGAGTCGGACTGGCACGCGGAATTGGTGCCCTGGATTTGAGGGTTGTAGGTGGAATTTTCATGTCATGGGTTATTACACTGCCAGTCGGGGCCCTCTTGTCAATTTTCTTCTTCTTCTTTTTTCGAGGAGTGTTTCTATAACCAGAATATCTAGAGGCAGAATAAAATAAAAAAATTGTTATTTATCAAATTTTCAAACGGACTACGTTCAGTGGCTGGACTTGGGAAATTCCAGAAACATTAGCTGATTGTTCTGCTGCTTCTGAACAAGCAAAACGAAAAAGTCTGCTGGGATTTGCTCTTTTTACC
>Ga0208206_1000109_pt1 | contig 19927 bp, 20 predicted proteins | sample DeeseametaMP1483_FD_184187 | JGI IMG/M metagenome (GOLD analysis project Ga0208206, IMG submission 184187) | Marine microbial communities from the Deep Pacific Ocean - MP1483 (SPAdes) | ecosystem: Environmental > Aquatic > Marine > Oceanic | place: South of Fiji, South Pacific Ocean | collected... | reverse complement strand
AAAATAAGAATATTAAATTCCGATTCATTAAAAAGCAATTAGTTACGACTCTACTTTTATATTGAAAAAGTTATTGCTTGGTATAGTTAATGGTAATCAGTTTAGTGGAAGTGGATATTTACTATTATTCAATTTGCTATTATGCAGGTATTACACAGTCTGAAGTAGCTTTTCTAACAGAAACGAATATAGGAGGAGTCATGTAATGGAGATATTTGTCTGCAAGTTGACAGGAGATTTCATGTCGGGTATAAATTTGCTTCAAAGTCGAGATATCACAGTCAAAGAACACCCTCGATTTTACAGTTATATTGGTTACGGAAAAAGTGATATAAAAATAGGGTTGAGTGCACTCTACCAAAGAAATATGTAATTATTTTAGAAAAATTACAAAAAAACCTTGACACCTCAATTTTATCTGCTGTAACGTGTAACGTTAAAGTTACCGTGGAGTAGTGCCGGATTCTTCTGGTTTTGATCATGCCAAGGCTTATTATAGGCCGGAAACATTATATCGAACCGGAAAAATTCTGCAGTCTTATCAAGTGATCAATGAAGATTGCTTGGATTTTCGATCGAGTTGTTGCGCACGGTTCAGCAGTTCGATTAACCTTAAATGGAGTTGTTTTATGTCTTTTGAGATTGAAACACTACAAAACAAACAAAGTTTGTTGAAACGTATGATTCGAAAAACCTTGTCATTAATAGTAGTCTTGATGGCCGCCATGGTTATCACTGGAACATCTTTTGCCGCTTGTGGATCTCTGACTATGGCAGAAATGAATTGGGCTTCAGCCCAATTGATGGCTCAAGTTGACAAAGTCATTCTTGAAAAAGGATATGGATGTGAAGTTGAACTTGTTTCGGGAGCAACAATGCCAACCTTTACATCAATGAATGAAAAAGGTAAACCTGATGTAGCAGCAGAGCTTTGGGCCAATGCAGTCAGGGAGCCATTAGCAAAGGCTGTGAGTGAAGGTCGTCTTCATATTGGCACAGAGGTTCCTATTACAGGTCTTGGTGAAGGCTGGTGGATTCCGCCCGCTACAGCTAAAAAATATCCACAGTTGAAAACAGCTTTGGACATTTTGAAGCGTCCGGATCTTTTCCCGGATAAAGAGGATCCCTCTAAAGGAGCCTTTGTTGGCTGTCCTGCAGGTTGGGGCTGTCAGTTAGCTAATGCAAACCTTTTCCGTGCCTTTGAGATGGAAAAGAAAGGCTGGGTTCTGGTTGATCCTGGTTCAGCGGCAGGTCTTGATGGATCGATGGCTAAGGCTGTTGAGAGAGGTGAGAACTGGTTTGGATATTACTGGTCACCAACCTCTATGATTGGAAAGTATAACATGTTTAAAGTTCCTTTCGGTGTTCCATTTGCAGGTAGCAAAAACTGGGATGGCTGTATCGTTAAGCCGGAACAGGAGTGTGCAAACCCAAAGCCTTCTTCTTGGACCAAATCTGTAGTAAATACTATAGTTACGGATCGTTTCAAAAAGGCTGGTGGACCCGCAGCTGACTATTTTACCAAGCGTGTATATCCAGGTCCTGTTATGAATGGCATGCTGGTTTATATGGCAGATAATCAAGCTGGCGGTGCAGATGCAGCAGTAGAGTTTCTACAGAAACACGAAGATGTTTGGACCAAGTGGGTTCCTGCTAGTGTAGCATCAAAAGTAAAATCCTCCCTCTAATAAAAAATTAACGGACCTGACCTTAATTCTTGATCGGCAGGTCCGTTAATTCTTTTATCCAAAAAAATACCTCGATGAGCTGGTTTGAAAAAATTCCGACAATGGAGCGTCAGGAATTGCGTGACTTAAAAAAGTACATTGATATAAGTTTTAAGGATTTTTCAAGAACATATGGTGATGGTATCGAGACCTTCTTTGATCCATTGCTTTATTTTCTAGTTTGGTTCGAAAAATTATTAATCAATGCCCACTGGCCGCTGATTATAATTGTGATTGCTATAATGGCCTGGATTGGCTCCAGAAGCTGGTTAGTAGTAGCAGGTACAATTTGTTCTTTTCTTGTAATCGGGTATTTCGGTATGTGGGAAGACACAATGTCAACGCTGGCTATTATTTCAGTTTCCACATTGCTTTGTATCTCAGTCGGGATACCGATTGGAATATTGATGTCACGCTCAGATCGTTTGCAGTCCATGGTCACACCTGTGTTAGATGTGATGCAGACTATTCCGAGTTTTGTCTATTTGATTCCTGTCGTGATGTTGTTAGGGATTGGAAAGGTGCCAGGACTTATAGCAGTCTGTATCTATGCCATACCTCCTATAGTAAGGCTCACTAATCTGGGAATAAGGCTTGTAAATAAAGAGGTTCTAGAGGCCTCTGAATCTTTTGGAGCGAGCTACAGTCAGAAACTTTTTGGTGTTCAAATTCCTCTAGCTTTGCCTAATATATTTGCAGGTGTTAATCAAACCATTATGATGGCCTTGGCAATGGTGGTAATAGCTTCGATGATAGGCGTGAAAGGCTTAGGGGTACCAGTTCTACGTGCTGTTTCCAACCAGTATCTGGCTCTTGGAATGTTGAATGGTTTGGCTATAGTTGCTCTGGCTATTATATTTGACAGAATCTCACAATCATTTGGCAAACGGATGCAGAAACACCTGGAAAGTGAGCATGGCGTCTGAAACGAAAGTAGCAATTAAGAATCTATATAAGATTTTCGGGAAAAATCCTACTGGTATGATCAACCATGTCCAGAATGGAATTTCCAAGCAAGAACTTCTCGAAAAATATGGCTCTGTACTAGCACTCAATGATGTGAACATCGACATTCCTGCTAGGGGCATACAGGTTATAATGGGACTTTCTGGATCAGGCAAATCGACACTGATCCGGCATATCAACAGGCTCATTGAGCCCACATCTGGAGAGATTATTGTAGATGGTCAGAATGTACTGGATATGAGTAAAACAGAGCTTCGTGAATTTAGGAGACACACTGCATCCATGGTTTTTCAGAGATTTGCTCTTTTACCCCATCATACTATCATGGAAAATGTCAGTTACGGTTTGACAATACAAAACGTGTCAAAGCAGGACGCTTCAGAAAGAAGTCAGCAATGGATCGACAGGGTTGGTCTGGCAGGGTACGAAAACTATTATCCAAATCAACTTTCCGGAGGAATGCAACAGCGTGTTGGCCTTGCGCGAGCACTTGCCACTGATGCTGAAATACTTCTTATGGATGAAGCTTTTTCTGCTCTGGATCCTTTAATTAGAACAGACATGCAGGACGTGCTACTGGGTCTGCAGGAAGAACTTCATAAAACAATTTTATTTATTACTCACGATCTTGATGAGGCACTACGAATAGGAGAAAATATTGCGATCCTCCGTGATGGACTTGTAGTTCAAAAAGGAACACCGCAAGAGATTATCTTAAATCCCGTAGATAAGTACGTGACCGATTTCATAAAGGACATTAATCGAGGTAGAGTGCTGCGTGTTTCCTCCATTATGGAGAGTAAGAAATTAAAGAACGGACCCGAGATCGAGAAGAATATGATTATTGAAGATGCGCTCCAGATTATTTCAAATGCTGAGGTAAGCGAAGCAATCGTTACAGAAAATGGCAAAACCATTGGTTCAGTTAAACTCGGCAGGATGATTACCGCTATCGCAAGGCCAAGCGAAAAAACAGGGCAGATCACCAACTACCGCTAAATTTTCAACCTTCCTTTGAAAAACGATGAAAGAGCCTCTTTTTTGGATTGACTCTTTACAGTACAATAACTGGCCGGTTTCAAACAGAATTTCCCAAATGAGTTGGCAAGTTCTTTCCACAGAGTATCCGTTTGAATACGTCGCTTACGGAAGATCGTAAAGTGGAAGTTTAGCGAGTGCCGGAACGTCCGGTGCAAGTAATGTCATTTTCAATGCATAGAGATTCCAGGCTTTTCTTTACGTCTTGCGACAAATGCTTCCAATTCCTCAACCCGTGATTCTTCCATAGGCGGTTGCTGATAATCCTCAAGTGCTCGTTTCCAAATGTGGTTGGCACGTTGAGTAGTGTCGAAAGCACCGTCTTCTGTCCATTGACCAAAGTTGTTCCAATCGGATAGTATGGGCGGATAAAATGCCGTTTCATAACGGTCTAAAGTATGTTGTGTACCAAAAAAATGACCTCCGGGACCAACATCCGCAATGGCCTCAAAAGCCATTTCGTCTTCGGAAAAAGAAAGTTCATCCAGAAAAGCAGACATCATCTGCAATAATTCAACATCGACAATAACTTTTTCAAATGAAGCGCAAAGTCCGCCTTCCAACCAGCCTGCCGCATGTTTGACAAAATTGCAATGGCTCATGATCGATGGCCAAAGTGCCATCATCGACTCATAACCGGCTTGAGTATCGACCGTATTACAGGCATTGACATTGGAGGCACGATAGGGCAGGCCGTAACGTCGCGCCAGTTGTCCACCGATCAAAGTCGTTTTGGCCATTTCCGGAGTTCCAAAAGCCGGTGCGCCGGTTTTCATATCGACGTTTGAAGTGAATCCGCCGTAAATCACCGGCGAACCCGGAGCCTCCATTTGCGTAAAAGCCAGAGAGGCCAGAGCTTCCGCATTTTGCAACGATAAAGCCCCCGCCAAAGTTATCGGAGCCATTGCGCCGGAAAGCGTAAACGGTGTCACACAAACGGATTGCCCGTTGCGAATCATTTCCAACATTCCCTGAATCATTACTCCATCGAGCCGCAACGGTGAAGAAGTGTTGATAATGGAAATGAGACTGGGACGTGTTTTGAGTTCTTCCCGTGTGGTTCCCAGTCCAATGCAAAGCATATCGATGGTGTCCGAAATGCGTTGTTTCCCCAGAGAATAAGCGTGAAAAACTTTATCCGTCAGTGTCAAATGTGTCAGGGCGCAATCCAAATGTCTTGTATTTGCCGGCAAATCAATCGGTTCCACCGGATAACCTCCGGTCATGTGAATGATGTTGAAATATTGCGCCAGTCGAATCAAATTTTGGTAATCCTTAAAATTTCCGGGGCGTCTTCCGTTGTCCGTATCGGAACAATTTGGCGTACTTCCCACCATTGAAAACAAAGTCCAATTCTTGCCGACTTCCAGATTGTGCGCCGGATTTTTTGCGTGGAGCGTGAATTGTGACGGTGCTTTGGCGATATATTCCTCAATCAATTCCGGGGAAAACTTAACCATTTGTGAAGAACGGTCCACTTCGGCACCGTGTTCTTTAAGAATATCCAGAGCCTCATCATCCAAAAAAGCAATCCCGAGTTCCCGCAAAATGCGCAAACTTCCTAGATGAATCGCTTCAATTTGATCGGCACTTGCAATTTCAAATGGCGAGTATGGATTACGAGGCTGTTTCCATGGTTGCTGTTGAATACCGTTAATAGTTCGAGACTGCGCCCGCCCCTTGCGTTTTCTTTCTCTTGACATATCTTTAATAGTATGAAATGGTTTGAGTCTTTGCCTGATGGTAAATAAAATTAAAAAATTCTGACTAGATCTGATCTCGAAGGCAAAGATGCCACAGTAAAGACCTTGTATTCAGACTTCAAAGCATTTCCATTGCAAATGGATAACTTGATTGACGTTCAACTCCTGTTTCCGTCATGATAATTTGCTCTTCAAGTTTTACACACTCACGTCCTCCTTCTGATCCTATTACTGATTCGACACAAAGAGTCATTCCGACTTCAATCATGCCGTCATAGCCTTTGTCATCAAAATCTTCGCAGTGTATGATATTAGGATATTCGTCCGCCAAGCCGACTCCGTGAATCAAAGTGGTATAACGATTAGCGAGAAATTCATCCGGAATCGGCCAGCATTTTTCTGAAACTTCCCTGAAGGTCATTCCGGCTTTCAAAACTGAAATATTGTGTTCAATTTGTTCAAAGGCTTTGGTGTACAAACGGCGTTGTTCGTTATTTGGTTTTTCTCCACAAACCCAAGCACGTGACATATCTGAGCAATACCCGTACGGCCCGATCAAATCGGTATCAAAGCTGACCATATCACCCTTTTCAATCTGACGCATCGAACATTCCCTGAACCATGGATTTGTGCGTGGTCCGGAAGAAAGCAGACGAGTTTCTATCCACTCCCCTCCAAGACGAATGTTCGTTTCATGCAGTTTCGCCCATAGTCCGTTTTCAGTAATTCCCGGTTCCAAGGCTTCATGCATAGAGAGAACTCCCGCTTCACAAACATCCATCGAGGCTTGCATAAGTACCAGTTCTTCTTTTGATTTTATTGCCCTTGCGGTTTCCGCAATTTGCTCACCTTCAACCAATTCCAAACCTGTTTCGCGCAAAGCATCACAAGCCGTATGGGACAGAATGTCAATCGCCAGCCGACGATTTCCGCCACCATGATTTTTCATTAAACCCTCAATTTGCGCAGCAAATTCTTTTACAAAATCATGACAACGTTCTCCAGCACCGAAAAAAGAAAAGGCTGGCAGAACACGGTATTCGTCGATGGTTGTTATACCCTCAGACAAGTAAGGATGATTGGCATAATCGAACAGAACTACCGGACCATCCAGGGCCACAAACACGCAGCGGGTTTCATAATGAGAACACCAAATCTGCATATTTGTCGCATCCACTGCATAGCGTGTATTAATCTGATTGAACAGCAATAATCCGGAGACATCCAATTCTCCCATTTTTGTACGCAAACGTTGTAAACGATAACGCCTCACTGTGTCTAAATCAACCGGTGCTGTGGAGAATTCCATAGCCCCATGTTGAATGGCACGTCCAGCTTTTATTTCTTGAACTGAAGCTAAAGGCATAATTCCATTTATTTTTTAGTATTGGCTTGGATAGTTTTTTAAAATTCTGAAATTAAAAAATATTTTATTTCATCTCTTGATCTGGTTTCCTGACGGGACAAATCACTCTTGATTCTCCACATCAAGTACTAGTGTTAAAGAGTTTTATACCCTTGCATCGTTATCTCCGGATGGAACTCGATGAATACCGCACATTCGATCCGCCACCCAGTTTTGATAACGGTGCAGTGGTTCTTCGAATTTAGGACACATTCGTCCGCCTGTAAATGCGGTGTTGCTCAAGCCCAGTTGGACCCGTTCGACAATGCCCAAATCCTGAGTGTTGACCATATCCCAAAATTTCACCAATTCTAAAAACATAGAAGTGTGCGACTCGTTATCCAGAGTCCCCGGAGGTGTGAGTAAGAAGGTCCGTTCCCTGGTTTGGTTTACACGAATCGGGTCGGTGATCATACAAAAAGCATGATTCGGCAGTATGGTGATTGTGACATTGGGGAAAATACAAATGTGATACGCTGCCTCCAGATGTTCTTTGTTCAAGCCCTGTACCGCAGGAAGATTCAGCCATACCGAATCCACATCCCGCGAAACAGGTGTCGTCAGCATGCCAGTATACATCCCTGCTCCCTGACTACGGTGATGGTCTTCCATGCGGGAAACATTTGTAAGTTCTGGATGCACAAAAGGCAAGTGATAATACTCCATGAAATTTTCCTCAATCAATTTATAATTGGAAGCTACATCATAATTCTTCTCACCAAAAATCTCCCAGTTTTCCAAAACATGTGATTGAAATTTTTGCGGTATATCACCAAGCCATTCCTCAAGTGGTGTCGTTTGCGCACTCAAATTGACAAATACCAAAAATCCCCAAGTCTGTACTGAAAGTGGCAAGAGCCCATAGTTCTTCTTATCAAACAAAGCTGTATCAGATAAATCTGTTTCTCCTCCGTTTGAAGGGACAGTATCTACTATTTTTTCATTTCGGAACATCGACGTTCCCAAACACTGGCCATCAAGTCCATAAACCCAGGCGTGATACGGACAGTGGAGGCTTTTAATATTACAACTTTTTTCTAATAATTTAGAACCGCGATGACGGCACACATTGTAAAATGCATTTAGTTTCCCAGTTTTGTCTCGCATCACTAAAATAGATCGGCCAGCAACTTCCGTAACCAGAATGTCTCCAGGATTTTGAACTTGTTGTAAACAACCAACGGCAACCCAAGCCGTTGCGAATATCTTTTCCTGCTCTAAAGCAAAGAAATCAGCTGCCGTGTAAGCATCTGGAATTAAAGTTGAGGCTTGATCTACAGGTAAGCGACTTAAGCCGTAAGTTTCCGGTTGAGTGTAAACGTGGGTCGGCAATCTTTGTTGACTGTAATATTGCATATTAGCTGTTTAATATTTTAAAATGGTGCATCAATAGAATTCTGAAATTGTGACTCATAATATGACTTCAGTTTTTGTGCAGCCGAAACGGTGTTGCGCATCAAACAAGAAACCGTGACCGGACCAACACCACCTGGGACCGGAGTAATCCAGCCGGCTTTTTTTGAACAGGAATCAAAATCACTGTCACCAACAATTCTGCTTTTCCCCTTATCATCAGTGACTCTATTAATCCCGATATCTATCAGTGTTGACCCGGATTTAAGCATATCCCCAGTGATGAGATTCGGTTTTCCAACCGCCACAAAAACAGCATCCGCCCTGCGTGAATGATCCGCAACATTTTTTGTCATGTGATGACAGACGGTCACAGTGGCTCCTTCTGCCATCAATAGGAAGGCAATCGGTTTACCGACAATTTCCGAGTGCCCAATCACCACAACCTCCAAACCTTTTAAATCCTGACCGGTACGTCTCAACAGTTCTACTGAAGCCATGGCCGTACAGGGGCCGAGTTCCATTTCGTTGTAAACAATATTTCCAATCGATGCGGGGTGCATTCCCTCCACATCTTTGAGTGGATGAATAGCTTTCTGCAAAGTTTTAATGGAAATGCTTTTGGGAACAGGACGCTGTAAAAAGATGCCGGTGACCTTTGGATCAACATTGAAATTGGCAATAGCCGCCTGCAGTTCATTCGCGGATATATCATTCGGATACTCTTTTTCTTCAAATATAATTCCTATTTTCTCTGCTTTCAAACGTTGATTGCGGATGTAAAGATCAACAGCGGGGTTTTCTCCGACTTTGATTGAAATCAGCTTTGGATCCCAACCACTTGTTTTTAATTCTGATACTTTGCTGGACACTTCATCAAGAATGTCCTTGGCAATTGCCTTGCCGTCCAATATGTTTGCACTCATGATTTTACTAATGCTATCTTGTGGGCAAAAAAGAAGTTCTTTTCATTTTTAATTATTTTCCAGACTTTCGGTACAGATTTGAAATAATCACAAATAAGTGATTTATGTTTAGGAGTGTCAGCAATTAAAATAAAACCAGCTTTGCAGACTGCATTACTGGATTTTTCAAGAACCGCATTGCGTATTTCGTCATTCTGTAACATATGAAGCACACTGTCAATAACTACGATATTGTACAGATCAGGCGCTTCATAATTCGTAATATCAGCAATAACTCCATCAACAGCTAAATTTTTACTTTCCGCTTCTTCCAGCATTTGTTCAATACCGGTTTAAGCCGGATCCACTCCTAAAACCGAATGTCCTTTGCGGGCAATGAACAAGGCATCTCGTCCTTGTCCGCAACCAGAATCAAGAACAGTAGCACATTCATCATCATAATTCTCAAAAAACTCAACTATTTCCGGAATCGGCTCGCTGCAAACATTGCGACTATTTTGGTATTCTTCCTCGTAATTTATCATAAACTAGCCCCGCATGATCTCACCTTTGGGATCAAAAAGCGGTTCTGTCTGCAAAGTAGCCGGATAGCGTTCTCCAAGAATTTCCACAAACCAGCCTTGTTTTTCGTCAGCAATTTCCTTCGGCACATAACCCATCGCTACTGAAACTCCTGAATTGTGAGCAAAGCCTCCGGAAGTTACCCAGCCTTTGACCTCGTTTCCGAACCAAATCGGTTCATCGCCAATCACATCAGCATCTTTCGCTTCGACAACAAAGGTGCATAAACGTAAAATTCCGCCGTCCGATTTTTCTTGAATGGCGTCGTCTTTGCCGATAAAGTCCGCATCTTTATTCAGAGCTACAAAGGGGCTTAAACCGGCTTCAAGCGGCCCGTAAAGCGGACGATATTCTGTGGCCCATGAACCATAGTTTTTTTCCAAACGCAAAGCATTCAACGCCCGAAGACCGAATAAACGGATGCCGAATTCTTCGCCTTCCCTGAGTAACAGTTCCAGCACATATCGTTGAACATCTGCTTCCATCCACAATTCAAAACCTAAATCGCCGGTGTAACTCACGCGCCCCACCGAACAGGAAACCATCCCGATATTCATTTCACGGATGTCCATAAAACGAAAGACATCTCGGGAAATATCTTCATCCGTAATTTTGGCCAGCAATTCACGGGACTTTGCCCCGGCAATCGATAGTCCGAGAATGTCAGTTCTGTGCGGAATAACCTCTAAATTTGCGGATTCCGGAAGATGTTGTTCAAACCATCGTAAATGATATTCCTCCGCAATTCCTGAACCAGCAATAAAAAATTTGTCATCATCAAGATTCGCCAAAGTAAAATCACCAATCAATTTTCCGTTTTCGTTGAGCATTGGTGCCAGAGTCATGCGGCCGGGTTTTGGAATTCGGCAAGCCAGAATTTGATCCAGCCAATCAGAGGCTCCGGAACCAACTACCGTATATTTAGCAAATCCGGAAATCTCCAGCACACCGACACCTTCACGCACGGCTCGAACTTCCTCAGCAACGTGTTCAAAATCGGTGGAACGCCGCCATGAAAATTTGTCTGTTACGCCTTTTGGGGCAAACCAGAGAGGAACTTCCAAACCAAACGAACTCCCCATTTGCGCTCCTTCGGATAGCATTTTGTCATAAACCGGAGTTGTCCGGAGCGGTCGTCCGGCGGGCAATTCTTCGTTCGGAAAACGAATCGAAAAGCGGCGGGAATAGTTTTCCTGCACTTTGGTATTGGTGTAGGAAAGCGTGGCCCAATCTCCAAAACGGCTGACATCCATGCCCCAAACATCAAAACCGGGATCGCCCTCAATCATCCAATTTGCGAGTGCTAAACCGACTCCGCCGCCTTGACTAAATCCTGCCATCACCGCACAGGCACACCAAAATCCCGGAAGACACCGAACCGGTCCGATCAGTGGATTCCCATCCGGGGCAAAAGTGAAGGGTCCGTTGATTACTTTTTTAATTCCGACATTCTCAAAAGCCGGAAAATGCTCAAAACCAACTTCCAGAGAAGGAGCAATTCGCTCTAAATCCGGAGGCAATAAGTCCTGTCCGAAGTCCCACGGAGTTACTTTGGGCGACCATGGTTTGCAGGCTTTTTCATAAGTTCCCATCAGCATTCCTTGTTGCTCCTGACGCAAATAAATTTCGCCGTCAAAATCGATTACTGCCGGAAGTTCCAGTTCATTTTCCTGATTAAAGGCCATCACTTCCGGCATATCCTCAGTCAAAAAATACATGTGTTCCATCGCCAAAACCGGCAACTCCAAACCAACCATACGCCCGACTTCCCGCGCCCAAAGTCCTCCGGCATTAACAACATGTTCGGCGTGGATTTCCTCAACCCGCACCGGATGTTCCGGTTCTCCGGAATCTCCATTTTCCAAAATCACCCGCCAACCGCCTTGTGGATGGATTTGAAGATCGGTAACTTGTACATTTTGATAAATTTCACCACCCTGTTTTTTTGCGGCTTTGGCATAAGCCCAAGTTGTTCCGTAAGGGTCTAAGTGGCCTTCAATTGAATCGTGTAAGGCTCCCACAAAATGCTCCGGATTGATGAGCGGCATGATTTTCTGTGCTTCTTTGGGACTGATGATTTCAGTCTCCAAGCCGAGGTAACGCCCTCTCGCGTGAATGCTTTTGAGCCATTCAAAGCGTTCCTTAGTCGCAGCCAACATAATTCCGCCCGTCACATGTTTCCCGATATCTTGTCCGGATATTTCTTGAATTTCCTGATACAGATCAATCGTATATTGTTGCAGTTTGGCAACATTCGGGTCACCGTTGATGGTGTGCATTCCGCCTGCGGCGTGCCATGTGGAGCCGGATGTCAATTCTGAGCGTTCCAACAAAACTGCGTCTTTCCAGCCTAATTTGGTCAAGTGATATAAAACACTGCATCCGACCACGCCGCCGCCGATGACAACTACTTGTGTGTGTGATTTCATTAATACTTTAACATAGTGAGTTTACGGGATTGTGCTTCCAGAAATATACTTTTGTTTTATCAAAAATAAAAGTAAATTATATAAAAATTACTGGTAAGATTTTATATGAAGGCAGTCAATGGTTTGGATTAACTCAATGTATTTGACGCAGTGATCCAAGGAAACTAGAACAGTTTGTCATTCATCTCCTTATAAAAACAGGTCGTCCGGTTGGTCCTGTGACACAACAAATGTGGAATTATTTTTTGCAAATAGCCCCTGAATAGCCGGTTGTTTCCGGTTTCAGGCTATTCTCCTCTGATTGAACAAACAATGAGGACAGTTCGTGGACTGTAGATTCCCAGTGAAAGTACTGTGTATGTACTTTGCATGTATGTGCTGTAAATGAGTATCTCATAAACTCTACCCTGGGGGCAGAGGTCATAAACTTCGTATTTTTTTTCACCTACTAAACCCCAAAACCAATAATTTTCTTCATGGGTTACAGTAGTTTTTGAAGGAAATTCTGTAGGATAGCGTACCTGAACTTGGCATCCTCCAATGAATAGAGCGAAAATTAAAATCAGACAGTAATAACGGAGCATAGTACTAATTTTGGAAAAATATTGTCTTGCCTTGCGTTTCAAAAATTTCGAATTTACAATCTTAGTTTAGACTTTGAAAAAGTGTAATCCAGTAAAGTTTTACCAGAATAAAGAAATTTGGCTGAAAAGCATCCGGGTTCCAGAATTTTGGGCGTAAACAGCCGGTCGCCTTCCCATGAGGCAAGTTCAGTCAGGTTGTCTTTGGGAATCCATTCAAGTTGACCCTCCGGACAATCTTCTGTTAGAGTACCAGAATAGCAGTTTGAGTAAAAAACAAAAACATGCCACTCATCACCAAAAGGTGAGTCGCCCTGATCAGGAAAAGAAAGTACTGCTTTTAGTTCCGGATCTTCAATTTTCAGTCCGGTTTCTTCCAGCATTTCACGGACTGCAGTTTCAAACGGAGCTTCATTAGGTTCAACTTTCCCTCCGGGAGCTAACCAGAGGCCCTTATGTTCGTCTTCTTTTTCACGATGAATCATCAGAACATGTTCATCATTATTTTCAAGATAAACCAGAACACCTAATTTCACAACTTTACTCCAAAAATTTATGCCTCAGTCGAAAAAAGAATTAAATGCGATTCTGAAACGCATTTCAGTTGAACAAGACAAACGACTGAACCCGGAAGAAGATGAAAAAACAGTGGTGTTGCCGTACGAATTGGGTTTTCAGGCTCCAATTATTCGCGGTCGTATGCCGGGACTGGAAGCAGTTTATGACCGTTTTGCTAGAATTTATGCTCAAACTTTTTCACATCATGTGAGACGTCCGGTTACTATGACACGGCGTGCTACGGAGTTAGTCAGTTTTCGCGATTATCTTGCTGCCATTTCTACTCCGGCTTCACTGACAGTTTTTGGCATGAATCCGCTTCATGGACACGCCCTGTTTGTTTTTGAACATCATCTGGTGTACATACTGATTGATATGCTTTTCGGAGGAAACGGCTGGTTTGAAAATCCACCTCCAAAACGTGAGCTTACCGGTATCGAAATTAAAATGCTGTCCAAAGTCGTCCACAGTGCTCTTGAAGATCTAGGTAAAGCCTGGAAGAGATTGACTCCGCTGGAACCTTATTTTGACCGCATGGAAGTCAATTCTAAATTTACAGCTATTGTTCCTCCGGATGAGGTTGTGGCAAGTACTACTTTCGATGTAGAAATCAACCGTGTCCCTTACACAATGAGCCTTTGTCTGCCTTATTCAATGCTTGACCCAGTACGTACCCAACTTGAGGCAGGAAAAACAAGCTATGATGAAGAGGTCAATGCAGTTAATGTAAGTCGTCTTGAAGAAAATTTGCTTAATTCAAAAGTCGGTGTAAAGGTTGACCTGGGGGAAGCCCGCATGTCCCTTCGGAGTTTTCTAACTTTGAAAGAGGGTGATAGAATTCTCTTAAATCAGGATCAAAATAAACCGCTTAAAGTTCTGGTACAGGACAAGCTGAAATATTTGGCTACTCAGGGTGCTTACAAAGGGAAAAATGCAGTTCAAATAACCAAGCTAATAGAGCCTCCTCCACGCTTTAGTGACTTACTGGATCAACCAGCAAAAGATACTGCGGAAGATTCATGATATATCTAAACTTTTACTGATTGACTCGACTGCGCAAATCTTTGCTTGTCCGGAACACTGGAAGTTGCTTTGGTTTGACCTCCACAGTTTCTCCTGTCTTAGGATTCCTTCCAATATATCCTTTATATTTTTTCAGTGTAAAAGAACCAAATCCGCGGATTTCTACTTTATCACCGGCACTTAGTGCAGCTTTGATACGGTCAAAAAAGATACGAACCATTTTGTCCGTTAATTTTGGATTGTATCCTGTTTTAGCCGTTAACTCTTCTATTAATTCTGATTTGTTCATAACTCATGGTATTTAAGGTTAGTTGATTAAAATCTGAAAACTCTTGGATTTCAATCGGATTCTTCTTTGAAAAAAACTTGATGATGTAAAGTTAGGGTAAAATGAAAAAATATCAAGTGATTTAGTAAATTATTTTTATATTGATTGAATTTGCAGTTCACGACGATAATGGTCGAAGAGAGTTGATTTAGAAAGCATACCTAAAAATTGATCACCCTCTACTACAGGTAATGACCAGGCTTTAGAGGTTTCAAACTTGTCTAAGGCAGCACTGATTGGCTCATTTAGGCTGATTAAGGGCAGATTACGCATGACTGATCCCATTGTCACTAAATCATAAAGACTTCTGTCAAAAAGATGAGGACGGATGTCATCAAGAAAAACAACTCCCACACATTTATTTTCTTTATTCAGAACAGGAAAATAGTTTCGACGTGCCTTCTTGAATTCCTCAATAAAATTTCTCAAAAGCAGATCTTCACGAATAGTTATGAAATCCTTGTCCAAAATATCTCCAATATTCAGATGATGCAGCAAGTAACGATCAGTTCCACGCTTGATCAAACTACCCTGTTTAATCAAATCCTGGGTATAGACTGAACCGATCTCGAAAAATGAACTTACAACCATTGCACTGCTTGCAGTTAACATCAGCGGCAAAATCATTGAATAACCTCGAGTTACTTCCATAACAAGGAAAATCCCCGTCAGTGGTCCGTGCATGACACCTGCAACCATTCCTGCCATACCTGCTAGAGCAAAAGCAGCATCTTCAGCAACCCCGTCCAGTGGGAGTGAATGCATGATCATTCCAAAAGCCAAACCCACACCACTGCCAATCACAAGGCTGGGCGCAAAAACTCCTCCGATGCCGCCACTACCGAGTGTCATCCCGCATGCAAGAAATTTGAGCAGTACAAAAAGCAGAACAAAAGCAAGTTCCGGACGTATTGAATCAGTCAGAAAGACTTGAGTAGCTGAGTATCCTTCTGACAACACTTCAGGCATAAAAAAACCTAATGTTCCTACAAACAGCCCACCAATTGCGGCACGTATCCAATGATGAAGAGAGACTTTTGTAAAAAATTTTTCCCATAACAACAAACTTCGGGCAAACAATATGGAGATGACTCCTGTCAAGGCCCCAAGTACAAAGCAGGCAAGTAACGAGGTGAGGGAAAAACCAGCTATTTCCTGAAAGAAAGCAATCTTATTTCCAGTTATCCAGCGACTGAGTTCTGTTGCAGAAACAGCTGCAATGATCGTGGGTAAAATAGTTAAATACGTCCATTCTCCTATAATTATTTCTAATGAAAAAATAAGACCTGTAAGTGGGGCATTGAAAATTCCTGCAACTGCACCTGCTGCTCCGTAACCAACAAGAAGTTTTTTGTGACGCTCATTCATGTTAAGCCAGCGTCCCAGTGTTGAACCCAGTGCTGCACCAATACTCACTATTGGACCTTCCAAACCGGTTGAACCTCCACTACCTACTGTCAGAAAGCTTCCGAAAAATCGCGAGAAAATCATGCGTCTCCTGAGACCTTCTGATCCCATTGCTATGGCCTTTATTACATCTGACACTCCATGTCCTGCAGAGTCATGCATGAGAGATCGCACCAAAAATACAGCAATTCCGGCTCCCAGAGCAGGAAAAAATATGGCTCGCCAACCTAAGTCTAAGTCGCTTATGAAGAGTCTTAGAGAATGTACGCTCCAGTTAAGTCCGACGGCAAGAACTCCGCAACCCAGACCGATTACCAATGCTGCAGTCATCATCACCACAGCTTCCCTGGCAGAAACAGCCTGGTAACGTGAAAGTAGATCGGTGTCAGATCCAGCCAAACCGCGCGAAAGGAATTTGTTAAGCTTTCTCTGCCAGTGTTTTTTGAAATTGTTCAACTAGATTATCTAATGAAGGTGAATTGTTGAGAAAGTCAATCATCTGCGATTGACTTAGAATACGGGCAAGTTGAGAAATAAGTTGAAGATGGTGAAAAGAATCAACACTCAAAAGTACAAATACAACAAAAACAGGTAAACCGTCCGGTGCCAAAAAATCCAATGAGTTTTCCAAAAAAAATGTACCTACCATGGATTTATTTATTTGTTTGCCTAGTGGTGTTTTACAATGCGGAATCGCAATTCCGTTACCAATTCCGGTTGAAGAAAGATGTTCCCTTTGCAAAAGCAATTCGGATAATGAGTCTCCAATAGGTTGAGGCAAATCCATTTGTACTGAAACTTGCTGAAAAAGTGATTCTATTGAACTTGATGGAACAGCATGAAAAACATTTCCTGCTTTGAGAGCTTCAATCAGGCGTGACTGAGAAACTTGTTCTTTGCTCTTGCGGGATCTTCTTTTGTGTTCTTCAAGGTGTATGTGTTTTGAATCAGCCCAGGAAATTAGAGTAGATTGATTAAAGTAATATTTCCCGCGACGAATGATGCAGGGAATATCACCCTGACGTATCCAACGATAAATAGTTGCTTCAGGAACATGCAGCAACTGAACGACATCTGAAACAACCAACCATTTAGACATGTATAATTGAAAGACAAAAATATTTAATGAAAAAGGGTTATAATATTTGGAGTAACTAGTTTAACAGTATTAACTGTCTTTGTGAAGAAGTGGAATCTATATAAATTAAATTATTAAGAGTTGAAAATTGGTGCATTATTTATGAAAATCAATTACAATTTTCTAACAAAAAGTTACTTAGAAAGAAATTCAAAGGCAATTGAAAGGTTAAATTAATAAAAAAGACACTATTTCAAATCCAATGTCTTGATATTAGCCTAAAAACTTTAGATAAAGACTTCTTATGGCTGGGGGTGCGCAATCGAAAATTTCGAACCGTGTCAGATCCTAGCGGAAGCAGCACTAAGATTTCGTAGATGTGCCGCATTCCTCAGCCTCTCTTCGTAAATATTGGAATTCCTCTCATGTCTTATGTCGTTCTGGCGCGCAAGTTACGCCCTTCACGTTTTGACGATCTGATTGGGCAAGAAACTGCAGCCCAGACTTTACGCAATGCAGTTCTTTCAGACAGAGTTGCTCATGCCTTTTTATTTACTGGATCACGAGGAGTTGGAAAAACCAGTGCAGCCAGAATTTTAACAAGGGCTGTCAACTGCTTGAATCCCGACAATGGGGACCCGTGCAATAGATGTGAAAACTGTACTGAAATCAATCAAAACGCATCTGCAGATGTTATCGAGATAGATGCTGCCTCCAACCGTGGAATTGAAAATATTCGTGAGTTGCGTGAAAACGTAAATTATGTACCGGCAAAATGCCGCTACAAAATATATATCATTGATGAGGCGCACATGCTCACTCTCGAGTCTTTTAACGCGCTTCTTAAAACACTGGAAGAACCACCTCCGTATGTGAAATTTATTTTCGCAACCACCGATCCCCATAAAATTCCTCCGACTATTATTTCGCGTTGTCAACGCTATGATTTTTTAAGAATTCCAATAAAAAAAATGGCAGATTTTCTGGAAACAGTTGTCAAGAATGAAAATCTCGAGTTGTCACGCAAGGCTATTGAAATGATCTGCAGGAATTCAGTAGGCGGAATGAGGGATGCATTGACTGCAATTGATCAAATTCTAAGTTTTACGGGAACATCTGCGACTGATCAGAAAGTAGCCCAGATTTTGGGGATACTGGACAGTGAATCCAGGTTTGCATTTATTGAGGCTCTTCTGGAAAAAAAGGATGGTGAGGCCATAAGTTATTTTCAGAAACTTCAAGAACATGGACATGATGTAAATGATGTATTATCTGATTTGTTACAAACCATTAAAACCATCGCACTTGTGCGGACACTTGGGATGAATCAAGCTCTTTTTCAAGATATTCCTGCTGATGATCTGGAAACATTTTCTACTTTAAGCAAAATTGTCAGTGCCGATGAGTTACAACAGATTTTTCATATTCTGTTGGAGTTGGAAGAACAGATGAAGCGTAGTGCACATACTAAGATTTGTTTTGAAATGGCTATTCTCCAGATTGCATCCATTGAGCCTCTTGTCGGCCTTCCGGAGATTATCAGTGAAATACAAAATATACGTAAAAGTAAGTCTGCCGGAAACTCAAATACAGAAAATACAGATTCAGTAATTGAAGGTCCAGCGGAACTCTCAGGGCCGGAAAAAGATAATTCCGGAGCAAATCAGCAGCACTCATTTTTAAAAATGTCCGGAGCCCATAAACCATTAACGGACGCAACTGTAATTAAAAACATTTTGAAGTCAGACAAGACGGAGTCAGCTGCTGCTGAACCTGCCAAGTTGAATGAAAGTTCTCCTGAACCAAAAATGACTGAAAAGCAGCATTCTGTTACAAATCAAGATAATTATTCTCATGTTGATGAAGAAAAACCATATATTGCAGAAACAGAAGTATCCCAGGTAAAAGCTGAACAAACTGAAAATGCAGATAAGGAAATGTCACCGGAAGCTCAGAATAATATTAATCAAAATCAAGAAATTGTAAAACTTGCTGCCAAAAAAAACATTGAAGAAACTTCAATGGAACCTCCGGAAGAATGGTGTAACTTTTCAGAAGAAGTTCAAAAACTGTCATCAAAGCTGGCCAGTTTTGTTCGCAATGCGGTCCCTCATAATTTGACAGGATCACAATTAATACTTTCTTTCAAAAGCGGAAATTATGCATCTATGCTGACTGAAGATAACAGAGAGTTACTGGAAAAAATTGCTTCCGACTGGACTGGCCATTCAGTTCACGTTAGTTGTGAAATTACTCCAATATCTGCATCTCAGCTAACTATAGTAGAACATGAACAAATACTTTTAGAGAGAAAAAATGAACTTAAGCGAAAGAATGCAAGAGCATTTCCGCAGGTCAAAGATATTCTTTCTGTGTTTACAAACAGCAGAGTTACAAATATAGAATTGTCTGATGCATAAAGATAATTTGAACCACAATAATTTAAAATAGATTAAACTTTAAACTAAGGGATAAAATTATGATTGATATGAATGAAATGATGAAAAAGGCTCAGGAACTTTCTGAGACTATGAAACAGCAACAGGAGGAACTTGCCAAACAGATTTTTTCTGTATCTGTTGGTGGAGAGATGGTGAAGATGACTTTCAATGGAAAGCAGGAAGCAATAAGCATTGAAATTGATCCGGAAGTTGTAGATGCAGATGACATTGAGACTCTACAGGATTTAATCCTTTCTGCAGTCAATGAAGGACTCAGACAAAGCCAGCAAAATATGCAGAACTCTCTTGGGCAGCAAATAGGAAAAATGACAGGAGGACTGGATTTATCAAGTATTCTCAATCCAAAATCATAATCAAATATTGTCTGAACTAAAATTCAAAC
>Ga0208206_1000101_pt1 | contig 20698 bp, 16 predicted proteins | sample DeeseametaMP1483_FD_184187 | JGI IMG/M metagenome (GOLD analysis project Ga0208206, IMG submission 184187) | Marine microbial communities from the Deep Pacific Ocean - MP1483 (SPAdes) | ecosystem: Environmental > Aquatic > Marine > Oceanic | place: South of Fiji, South Pacific Ocean | collected... | reverse complement strand
CTGCGCCCACTGGTAGTAGCCCAGCGTCCCGAACTCGCCGATAGAGCATCCGATCAGGCACCACTTCGTGTTGTTCGCAGACTTCCTCCAGACATCGCCGTCGCTCCAGTTAAAGTCGACGCCTGCGCCGTCGGCGGTGTAGCCAGCGCCGGTGATAGCAGCGACCATCGCGTCTCGGCCCACCCCTGAATGGGATACCACTGCCTGACCGATCTCGTGGGATACTTCAGCGCTGAGCACCCCGGTCAGCCCCTCAAGAGCGTTCCGGACATTGCCTGAGCATCCCGTGCAGGTCATCCCTCCGACCGGGATTGTGACCGTCTCAGACACGCCCGGCCGTCCCGACGGGCACTCTTGAATCCTACTAAACGACGAATTCGCCCTGTGGGCGAACGAGGCATCTTCAATACAGCGCCGTGGGTCGCCGGCCCGATGGGCGTACCCAAGCCAGCCGGCAGCCTCGACCCGGTCGCCCTAGAGACTGCCTTGATGGAGACATGGGGCGAAGAGGGGACCTTCGAGGCGTCCATCGAGGCGCGCCGAGACGTCGCCAGTCCCTTCACCTTCCTCGAGGGACCGCCCACTGCCAACGGCCGGCCTGGCATCCACCACGTCATCTCGAGGCTGTTCAAGGACATGGTGTGCCGGTGGAAGACCATGGAGGGGCACGTCGTCGAGCGCATGGGGGGCTGGGACACCCACGGCCTTCCCGTCGAGATAGAGGTGCAGAAGAAACTCGATCTGATGTCCAACGAGGCCATCGAGGCCTATGGCATGGAGGCGTTCAACGAGAGGTGCAAGGAGAGCGTCTGGACCTACGAAGAGGCGTGGCGCGAGATGACCGAACGCATGGGCTTCTGGATAGACATGGACGAGCCCTACGTCACGCTGCACGACGAGTACATAGAATCCGCATGGTGGTCACTCAAGCGGATGTTCGACAAGGGCCTGCTGTTCCGCGGTCACAAGGTCCTGCCCTACTGCCCCCAGACGGGCACCAGCTACTCCACCCACGAGGTCTCCCTGGGCTACAAGGAGGTGTCCGAGCCGGCCGTCTACATCAAGTTCAGGCTCGTCGATGACGATGCCTCGGTGCTGGCGTGGACGACCACGCCGTGGACCCTGCCGGGCAACGTGGGGCTGGCCGTCGGCCCCGATGTCGCCTACTGCCGCATCCGCATCGCCGAGCCGCCCGCCGGCGCGTGGGACGGGCGCGGTGGAGCGGAGGTCGGAGAGGAGTTAATCCTCGCCAAGGACCTGCTCACAGACGTCCTGCGCCACCAGATCGAGGTCATCGGCGAGTTTCCGGGCTCGCAACTCATCGGCAAGGCCTATCACCCCCTTTTCCCCGACGCGGTCGAGCGAGGCGACTCCGAGAGCGCCTGGACAGTCGTCGCTGCCGACTTCGTGACCACCACTGACGGGACGGGCGTGGTCCATACCGCAGTGATGTACGGCGAGGAGGACTACAACCTCGGAATGGAGGTCGGCTTCCCGGCTCAGCACACCGTCGGCATCGACGGCGCCTTCGTCGCCGGGACCCATCACCTGCTCGACGGTCGCTACGTCAAGGACTGCGATTCCGACATCATCGACCACCTCGCCGACGAGGGCCTGCTCTACCGCGAGCACACCTACACCCATGACTACCCGCACTGCTGGCGCACCGATCACCCGCTGCTGTACTACGCGATGGACAGCTGGTTCGTCCGCATGACCGCGGTCCGCGATGAGATACTCCAGTACAACTCTGAGGTCGAATGGGCCCCCGAGTGGACCGGTACCAAGCGCATGGGAGAGTGGCTCTCGAACATCAAGGACTGGGCAATCAGCCGCGAGCGCTACTGGGGCACCCCTATCCCCGTGTGGATCTGTCCGGACTGCGGCCACGAGCACTGCATCGGCAGCATCGAGGAGATGGTTTCGATGAAGACTGCGGACTCACCGGTGCCGCCCGAACTGCACCGACCTTACGTGGACGACGTCAAGCTGCACTGCCCCTCGAGCGGCTGCTCGGGCGAGATGGTGCGCGAGCCCTACGTCATGGACTGCTGGTTCGACTCTGGCTGCGCCTCGTTCGCCCAGTGGCACTACCCGTTCGAGAACGAGGACAAGTTCGACGGCTCGTTCCCGGTCGACTACATCTGCGAGGCCGTCGACCAGACGCGAGGCTGGTTCTACTCGCTGCTCGCCGTCTCGACAGCGGTGTTCGACAGCACCTGCTACCACCGCTGCCTCTCACTTGGCCACATCCTAGACAAGGAAGGAAAGAAGATGAGCAAGTCGAAGGGCAACGTCGTCGACTCGTGGGACCACTTCAACAAGGAGGGCGCTGATTCGATTCGCTGGTACATGACCACGCAGAGCGCGCCGTGGTCTCCCACCAATTTCGACCCCAATGGGGTTCGACGGTCCTACGCCTCGATGTTCCTCACGCTGTGGAACATCTACCGCTTCCACGCCGACTACGCCGCGCTCGACGGGTTCGATCCCGATGACCAGTCGGGCTACGTGGCTGTCACAGAGCGCAGCCCGCTCGACCGCTGGGTACTGTCGAGGGCGAGTGCAATGGCCGACGCGTACCACGAGCACTTCGAGTCTTGGGACTTCCACAAGGCCGGGCGCGAACTCGAGGACTTCGTCGTCAACGACCTCTCGAACTGGTATGTGCGGCGCTCGCGGCGTCGACTCTGGGACGAGGCGGACAGCAGCGACAAGCGGGCCTGCCAGCACACTCTGCACGAGGCCTTGCTGCTGGTCTGCCGGCTGATGGCGCCGATTGCGCCGTTCATGCCTGACAGGATCCATCGCGATCTCGTCGGCTCGTCTGTCCATCTGGCCGATTGGCCCGCCGGATCGTCGCTGCTCGAGCGTACCCTACCGCCGCGTGACTACGGACTGGAGCAGCAGATGGCGCTCGTTCGCACGCTCGCCGAGACCGGGCGTCGGATTCGCGTCGAGGGGGGGCGCCGGCAGAGGCTGCCGTGCCGCTACGGGTGGATCATCGGAGGGCCTGAGCTTGCCGGCTTCCACGACATCCTCGCAGAGGAGCTGAATGTGGAGAGCCTGATGACAGAGGAGGATCTGGACCGCTTCCAGAGGACTGCGCTCAAGCCGAACAGGAAGTCGCTGGGCGCCAAGTGCAGATCCGACCTGCCGGCTGTGCTGGCCAAGTTGGACACCGCCGATCCCGACTCGCTCCTGCTCGAGATAGAGGCCGGCATCGCGGCGCTCGCAGGCTATCAGATCACGATGGACGACATCGAGGTGCGCCGAGTCGAGAAGGAGGGCTACTCAGCAGCCACTCTGTCCGACGAAGACTTCGGTGACGTATCCCTGGTGCTCGACATGAGCATCGACGATGAGCTGCAGTCGCGCGGGCTCGCGCGCGACGTCATACGCAGAATCCAGTCGAAGCGTAAGGAGCTCGACCTCGCCGTCGAGGGCACCATCCGGCTGTCTGTCTGGATAGACGGAGGCGAGTTGGCCGAAGACGACTGGGCGCACGTGCAGAGCGAGACTAGGGCCGGCACTGCGGTTCTCAACGAAGGTGATGCACCCTCCGAGGCCGACTCGTTCGAGGTCGACGGCATCGAAGTCGCGTTCACAATCGCTTCCTGATTCAGGCGACGGCGGGGCCGTACCTGACCGGAAGCAGCATCTCGACCCCGAACAGCGGGTCGGCGTCGGTCGAGTCGTGGTAGGCGATGAACGCCCCGCCGTCAGGCAGGATGCCCATGCTGGCGAAGTCGAACCTGATGTCGTTGCCAGCACCGGAGGTCGAATCGAGGTCGCCCAGCCCGAGGTGCGTCTTCATGTCGGGCACGAGGCTCTCCGAGTACTCCCTGACGTGCCAGGCGACATCGACGTCGGGGCCCTCAGCGCTCTGGTAGCGCACGTTCAGGACGAACAGGTCCTGGGCCCCGTTGGCGTGGAACTCCCACTCCTCGAGCTCGGTCGCGACCGAGGACAGGTTGTAGGTCTGGTTCGTCCAGGTCTCGCCCCCGTCCCATGAGAGCATGTGCTGGAGCACGGTGCCTGCGGCGGTGACGCAGTGGAGCGCTGTGGAGGAGTCGAAAGAGCAGTACTGCGAAGGCAGGCTGCTGCCGTTGGCATTGGTCGCAGCCCACCAGCTGAGCGAGGTGTCTAGGTATGCATCCACATCGCCGTCGAAGTAGTCGGGGAAGTACAGGCCGCCCGATGGCACCGGGAAGGAGCGCATCTCCTTGTGCGGCTTGGTGTAGTCCCACTCGACGCCGAGCTCGTCGAAGTCGAGGTCGACCTCCATGACGTCAAGGTTCGCGTCTCGGTCGGGGAAGTCGAAGTTCTGGTAGTTCAGACCGTCAGTGCTGATCTGCCCGCCGCGGTTGGCCACCTGGTGCCAGAAGTTACTGATCACGAGGCTGGCCCAAGGCCCGCTGCCGTAGATGCTGCTGATCGGTCCGGTCACCTCAACCTGCCAGGACCTGTCGTAGAAGGCCTCCGGGGGCCGGTTGTAGCACCAGCTCCAGTCCTCGTCCTCGGAGTCGTAGAAGAAGGCGTAGAACTGGTCGGCTCCGCTGGTGCTCGGATACGGGAACCAGCCCATCGCGATGAGGTCCCCGTTGGTAGCCTGCACGATGCTGCCCTCGCCCAGACCCTCCTGGCCCGGGAGCGTGGGCTTGGGGAGATAGCAGCCGAACTGCGAGAGGATGGTCGGTCGCCATTCCTGCCACGTCATGCCCCTGTCCTCGCTCCAAGTCGGGTACTCGCCGCCGAAGTTGAGGATCCAGCCCTCCTTGGTGGCGGCTAGGTAGTGCTCGCAGCAGTTGCCGCCGTGCTCGTTGCCGTAGACGGTCCAAGTCGAATTGCCCCAGGTGTCGTTGCTGAACGGATCGCCTACGGTGAAGTTTCGGGGGTCTTCGTAGGACGATGGTACGTCGATGTAGTGGTATCCGGTATCCCACGGCGTCAGATCCTTGTCTTCGACCTCGCCTCCGCCGAAGCAGCCTGCGAGCGTCACGCTGCAGACCATCATCACCGCTAGCACTGCCCGCGACGCTCGCGTCGTTGCCATCACTGGACCCCGTGGCAGGGCCGTATTTCGCACTTCGCACGCGATGCGCCCTGCGGTGCAGGGCGGTGGGGTTCAAGGCGAGAAGCGCCGCGTGGCGGGGCCATGCGCAGAGCCGTTGTGCCCGCAATCCTGCTGATGCTGATGGCCAGTCTGTGGCCCTTGGCAGTGACTTCTGCCCAGTCTGCGCCCACTGACGCGGTCTACATCAACGAGATACTGGTGTCCCCGAACAACGAGAACTATGGCGGCACCGACTGGAACGGCGACGGCTCGATAGGAATCTACAGCGACCAGTACCTCGAACTGCACAACCCCGCCTCCGAGGCAATAGACATCGGTGGCTGGTGGCTCGACGACATCGCCGACGGCGGCTCCCCAGCCTGCAGCATCGGCTGGGATACGGTCCTCGAGCCGGGAGCCTACGTCGTCTTCTACCGATCCTGGACGGGGATCGAGTTCGACTACTGGGACGGCGACACGATTCGTCTTCTCGACGGCTCGGGGACCGAGGTCGACTCTGTTAGCTATGAAGGCGAGGACTCTGACTGGGACATCCCCTACGGATACGACTCGACTGGCAACTGGGTCAAGCTGTCCGACGGCAGTCCGACCCCGGGAGGCGCCAACGACCAGGAGTGGGGTGGCACCAACCACTTGCAGGGCAACTGCTACGCGCCACGCGACCACATCCACTCCGGCCAGTACGTGCTCAAAGGCGAGATCGTCACTATGGCCTCAGAGAACGCGGTGATTCCGAACGGGAACGTGCTCGTCATCGACGGGATTATCGAGGCGGTTTGGTCTGATGCCGACCCCGAGCCACAGGCGGCTGAGGGAGTGATGACGATCGACACCAGCGGCACCATCTACCCGGGACTGATCGATGCCCACAACCACGCTCACTACAATTACATCCCACTGTGGGACCACGGCACCAACGGCTGGCAGAACAGGTACCAGTGGCAGGCCGAGGAGGCCTACAAGGACGCGGTATCCCGAGTGAAGAGCCATGTCACGAGCGGGGGCAGCGCCGGCTGCGACCTCAACCCGGAGGGCATGAAATTCGCCGAGCTGCGCTCGCTGGCCGGTGGCACCACCGCCATCCAGGGGAGCTCCACCTCAGACACCGACACCTTCGACTCGATTCTGGCTCGCAACGTCGAGCTGTACAACTTCGGCAGGGACTACGTATGGACCAAGGTCAGCCAGATCACCTCCGACTACGAGGGTAACCACATCAAGGAGGGTAACTCCTCGGGCAGCCTCGACGGCTGGTTCCTGCACCTCGCAGAGGGCGTCGACGAGGCCTCTCGAGCCGAGTTCGACGTCCTAGTCGGCAACGACCTGCTGGTGGGCGAGCTCATCGTGATCCACGGCACCGCGCTCACCTCCGCGGAGTTCGAGCAGATGGCCGCGGTCGGCGCGAGCCTAGTGTGGTCGCCGACCTCGAACCTGCTGCTGTACGGCGACACCGCTGACATCGCAGCTGCTGCCGCGGCGGGGGTGAACATCGCCCTGGCTCCCGACTGGGCGCCCTCTGGGATGAAGAACCCGCTCGGCGAACTCAAGGTAGCGGACTGGTGGGACAGCAACGTGCTCGGTGACATCTTCACCGACTACGAGATGGTTCAGATGGTCACCACCAATTCCGCTCGTGCGACCAACTGGCAAGACGAAACCGGCATCATCGCAGCCGGTATGGCCGCCGACCTGCTGGTACTCGACCGCTTCCACGACGACCCCTACAGGAACCTCATCAACGCCATCGACCCCGATGTCCGACTGGTGACTGTCGGCGGCCTGCCGGTGTTCGGGGACGTCGACATCATGCAGGCCCTCGACGACGAGATCGAGGTCATCCAGGGAGACGGCTTCCAGAAGGCGACCGACGTGACCTACGATGGGGTCGAGATGGCGAGCAAGTCCTACGCGCAGATAGTCACGGACCTCGCTGCTTGCATGGCCGAGAAGACGACAAACCCGATGGAGGAGCTTTTCACCTATGGTGATGACCGCTTCTTCGACGTGCTGAACCGCTCCGCTACCTTCCAGGACGGGCGCACCATCGACCTGTGGGGCGACTACTACGACATCGAGTTGGACGACTCCGGGCACCGGCTCGACGGCACGGTGGGCGGCAGTGGGCCCATCCAGACCAACAACTCCAGCAACGGCGGCAACGGAGAGACCGTGCCGGAGCCTGAACTGCCGGTGCTGTGGCCTACCTACGGTCCGCGCGGAGGCACGATTCCACACCTGACCACCATCGAAGAGGGCATCCACCTCGAGGAGTGCGAATCCACCGAAGCGACTCTCTCCGGGGCCAATGTGCCTACGACTCCGGCCAGCAAGGTCCTGCTGTGCGGCGCGATATTGATCGTGATGCAGCCGACCGCCGATTGCATCGAGGCAGGAGGCTCCTTCTGCGACCTCGAAGTCGCAGATGGAGTGGCTGTACCGGCCCACCTGTGCTCCGATTCGGGGACCTACCCCGACGAGGTGACCTGTCGGTATGGCTACGCCTTCATAGATGCAGAGGAGGAGCCTGAGCCTGAGCCGGAACCCGAGCCGGAGGAGGAGACCTGGATGGACGGCGCGCTCTACTGGGTGGCTATCTTCGTCGCTCTGGCCGTGATTGTGGGCTCAATCGGGATAATCAACTCCAACCTGCGCGAGCGCGCGAAGTGATCATCCCAGGTGCCAGACCGGCCCGTCCGGGCCGTCCTCGACGACGACTCCCATCGCAGCGAGCTCGTCGCGAATCTCGTCAGCGCGCGCCCAGTCACTGCCTTCGCGCGCGGCCTCGCGCTCGGCCAACAGCGACTCGACCTTGCCTGCGACCTCGGACTTCGCCGAGTCGGCTTCGGCTAGAGACGACATGACCTCGTCGCGAGACGGGAGCAGCCCGAGTGCATCGCCCGTGTGGCTCTCCAGCCATGCTGCGACATCTGTGCCCGCGCCCGAGGCGACGACGCCTTGGACCTCTATGATAGCCGCTCGCGTGTTGAAGTCGTCGTCCATGGCGGCGGCGAAGCGCTCGCTGGCGCCTGCGAGATCGGCGCCCGACTCGCCGTCCGCTCCCAAGGAGGCGCCGTAGACGGAGACCAGCCGCTCGTAGTGGGAGTCCGCATCGGCGAGGAACTCGGGAGTCAGGTCGATCGGGTTTCGGTAGGGCACGCTCAGCAAGGCGTAGCGCAGCGCCAGCGGGTGGTGAAGCTCGAAGGCGTCGCTGACAGTCCAGAAGTTACCGAGGCTCTTGCTCATCTTCTCGCCGTCGACGTTGACGAAGCCGTTGTGCATCCAGTAGCCGACCACGGGCTCGCGGCCCGTGCAGCACTCGGACTGGAAAATCTCGGCCTCGTGGTGCGGGAAGCGCAGGTCATGGCCGCCACCGTGGATGTCGAACTGCTCGCCGAAGTGCTTGAGCGACATCGCAGAGCACTCGATGTGCCATCCTGGCCTGCCTGCCCCCCAAGGACTGTCCCACGACGGCTCGGCGGGCTTGGCGAGCTTCCACAGTGCGAAGTCACGGTGGTCGCGCTTGCCCGAGCCGGTATCCTCGACGCGCCCGCCGGCTCCGGCTCGCACCATCTCGAGCGTCTGTCCGGTCAGTTGGCCGTATTTCTCGGGAGCGGTGTCAATCTCGAAGTAGACGCCATCGTCACCGATGTACGCGTGGCCCTTGTCGATGAGCGTGGACACCATATCGATGATCTCGGGGATGGTCTCGGTCACACGGGGATAGGAATCCGCCCTCAGGACGTTCATCGCGTCCATCGCCTCGTAGTAATCGGCGATGTTGCGGTTGGCGACTTCGGAGAAGTCGACCCCCTCTGCTTCCGAGATGTCCAGGATCTTGTCGTCGATGTCGGTGAAGTTCTGCACGTAGTCGACATCGTATCCGCTGGCCTCCAGCCACCTGTGAACCACGTCGAAAGCGAGGTAGCAGCGAGCGTGTCCCAAGTGGCTTGGCGTGTACGGCGTGATGCCGCAGACGTACATGCGCACCCTGCCATTCTCGAGAGTCGAGAAAGCCCGCTTGTCGCGCGAGCGTGTGTCATAGACCCTGAGTGTCATTCTGGTCTTACTGCGTGGCTTACCCGTCATCAACCCCGCGCCGCATCGACGAGCGCGGAGTACAGTACGTCATGCCCGATGCGCTCCGGGTGCCACTGCACGCCGATGCAGAACCTCAGGTCGGGGCGCTCGACGGCCTCGATGAGCCCATCGTGCTCGGCGAGTGCTGTGATGATGAGTTCACCGGCGTCTGCGACACCTTGGTGATGAGTCGAGTTCGCCGTGATCTGCGTGCCCATCAGAGCGGCGATCATCGAGCCCTCCTTGGCAACCACTCCGTGCTCGGTCGCAACGCCGCTGTAGCCGCCGTGGCCCTCGTGCCCGGGGGTAGTGTCGAGATGCTGGTGCAGACTGCCGCCGTGGAGAACGCAGAGCAGTTGCATGCCTCGGCACACGCACAGTATCGGCATGTCGCGCTCGAGCGCGCCTTCGAGCAGGGCGATCTCCGAGGCGTCCTGCTCGGCGTAGTACTCCTTGGTCATCGGGTCCGGCTCCTGGTAGTGAGTCGCCGGGTCGAGGTCCGGGCCCCCAGCGATGACGAGGCCGTCGATTCTGTCCAGCAGCGGGCCGGGGTCCTCGCTGGGAGGTATGATGACCGGCGTGCCCGCGGCACGCCGGATTGCGGTAGTGTAAGTCGAGGGGAGTATTGCCGAATTCATCGACCAGTCGGCGTAGCTGGCATCGCGCACGAAGCAGGTCACTCCGATGACGGGTCTCGCTCCATCAGCCACACGCGCTCGAGGCAAGACTGGAACTTCAACTTCGCGCTGCTTCAATGAGAGCGGCGAATATCTCGTGCTGCCCGGTCATCTCGGGGTGCCACTGGACCGAGATGCAGAACCTCTTGTCAGGGTCCTCGACGGCCTCGATCAGGCCGTCCTCGGTCCTGCCCACCACCTTCAGGTCCCCGGCGTCGGCGACTCCCTGATGGTGTCCCGAGTTGCCAACTATCCGAGTCCCGACTATCGAGGCGAGCCTCGAGCCCTCCTCGATACGGACCTCGTGCTCGGACCACTCGCCACCTGTGGCGCCATGCTGCTCGAAGCCCGTAGTCTCCGGCAGGTGCTGGTGCAGCCTGCCGCCGTTGTCCACGCAAAACAGCTGGTGCCCCCTGCAGACCGCGAGGAACGGCAGGTCACGCTCCAGAGCGGCTCGCATCAACGACAGTTCCGAGGCGTCTTGCTCGGGCCGCACGTCGTTCGTGCGCTCGTGCGGTTCCTCGCCGTACAGCGCCGGGCTGATGTCGCGTCCTCCCGAGATGATGATGCCGTCGAGCGAGTCCAGTAGCGAGCCGTCCACCTCCCCCTCGGTGATGAGAAGCGGAGTGCCGCCAGCGCGGCGGATCGCCTCGGGGTAGTTGTGAGGCAGCATCACGACCTCTTGGTCGGGCGTCTCGTAGTCACGCGTGTTGACCGAGGTGGTGATCCCGATCAGAGGTCGCATGCTCACTCCTCTTCTTCCTCTCGCATCTTCCTAGCGTGCCTGAACGACATGATGCCAGCGGTCATGAAGCAGGCGCCCACGACGATGAGCATGAGGTGCGAGGCCAGCGCGAGGTTCGACATCCCGTCGCCGTCGGTGAAGACGCGGGCACCACCGGCGACCATCGCCAGAGCCACCACCATAGCAGCGTGCATGTAGTGGTGCAGGTTGGCCTCGTTCCTCTCGGAAAGAACACCGAGGACCAGGAGCGGGGCACCCATGAATGAGGGGATCATGGCAGTGATCGAAGGCGGATCGGCGCTTTGCATGAAGTAGGCCGCTATGCCCCAGATTACTAAGAGGCCCCCCTCGATAATCGCCAGCCTTGGTACGCTCATCCCGAGAAATCTGAACTCGTCGCTCATATCACCCGCCATAGGCGGGTGGTATATGACCGTCACGATTGGGCGATCTGCTCTTGGATCTCCTTGTCCTTGGCCACGATCTGCTCCCACAGCAGCTCGGCCACGTCCATGACCTCCATCTCCGCGCCGACTGCGTTCAGCCCGTCGTTGACCATGATGGAGCAGAACGGGCAGCCCACTGCTACGGTGTCGCAGCCGGTCTCGGCCAGCTCGGCGGCGCGGATGACGTTGACGCGCTTGTCGGGGTCCTCCTCCATCCACATCCGCGCCCCGCCGGCACCGCAGCAGAACGAGTCGCGGCCGTGGTTCTCTGTCTCGACGTCGACGCCGCCGATTACGCTCCTCGGCTCATCGATGACGCCACCGATGCGCCCGAGGTAGCACGGGTCGTGGAAGGTCACGCTGCGTCCGTTCTTCTCCTTCTCGATCTGCGGCAGCTTGCCCTCCTCCTGCAGCTTCGCGAGTATCTCGGAGTGGTGGAAGACCTCGAGCTCGTCGCCGCCGTAGTCGCCGTACTCCTTCCCCAAGGTGTGGAAGCAGTGCGGGCAGGAGGCGATGATTCGCTTGACTCCGAGCTCTTGGAAGGTCTTGATGTTGGTCTCGGCTAGCATCTGGAAGAGGTACTCGTTGCCCGCTCTGCGGGCTGGGTCCCCCGAGCAGCCCTCCTGCATCCCGAGGATGCCGACGTCGAGGCCGGCCTGCTTGAGCAGGGAGATGGTCGCGCGGGCCACCTTCTGGTTGCGCGCATCGAAACTCGCAGCGCAGCCTACGAAGTAGATGTACTCGGCGGGCTCGCCGACCTTCACATCGAGGTCGGCCGCCCAGTCGGCGCGCTCGTGGGCGCCGAAGCCGTACGGATTCGAGGCGGACTCGATGTTGCCCATCGCCGTGTTCAGCTCCTCAGGGTACTCCATCGTCTCCATCATCGCGTTGCGGCGCAGGTCGGTCAGTTTGGGCACGTGCTCGATGTACAGCGGGCAGACGTCGACGCAGGCGTTGCAGGTGGTGCAGGCCCAGACCGCCTCGTCGGTGATTCGCTCCATCATGGTCTCTCCGGGCTGCTCGCCCGCCAGCAGCAGCGGAGCGTGTTCGTTTGCGTAGTCGCGGACGTCGAGGATGACCTGCATGGGGTTCAGGCCCTTGCCTGAGGCGTAGGCCGGGCAGACGTCTTGACAGCGCCCGCACGAGGTGCACGACCAGCCGTCGATGAGCTGCCTCCAAGTGTACTGCGTGTAGGTGCTGACTCCGAAGGTATCGATGTCGAGATCCTTGAGCGGGACCGCCTTGCCGTCGTCGCCGACAGCGAGCGGGCGCATCTTTCCCTTCGCCTCGATGTCGTGGAAGAACACGTTTGGCACAGCCATCACCAAGTGCATGTGCTTGGACAGCGGTATGAGGACCAAGAAGACGCAGATCGAGAGAATGTGAATCCAATAGGCGGCGATGACCGTGCCTTCTGTCGGGCCCATGCTGGCGACCCAGTGCCCGATAGGCTCCCACTTGCTGGATGGGTCGTGAGACGCCTCGACGATGAACGAGGTCGTCGTGATGAAGATTATCAGGAGCAGGATGACGTTGCCCTCGAGTTGCGACGCGTTCTTGAGTTTCTCAGGGGCGAACGCCACCCTGCGCACGAGGGCGGGCACGCACCCGATGAACGCCATCGTGTAGCCGAGTTCGACCATCCCATTCCAAGGTCCGAACAGCGCATCGGGGAGGATCCTGTCGGAGAAGGCGTTCGCGGTGACGAGGTCGAACATGTCGGAGGCCAGCATAAGGAAGCCCCAGAACATCAGGACGTGCATAGTCCCGACGACCCGTTCTCTGAGGACGTGCTTCTGCCCCAGCCAGCCGATAATGAACTCCCGCAGGCGAGCGCCCCATGAGCCGAAACGGTCGTCGGGAGCGCCAATCATCACTAGGCGCGTGGCCTTCCGGACCTGATAGAGGAAGAAGCCTATCGACAGGCCACCGATGACCAGCAGGATGTGCCAGCCGTCGAGGGGGCCGTATGACTGCAGCAACGGGTGCTCCATTGCGTCTGCCTCTTGCCAGACTCGCCTGACAGTGGTCGCAGTCGTGACATGCCCTTGAAACAACCGCCGACAGACAACCCAACCCTCATGGCCCAACGGCCAAACCAACAGACATGGCGCGCGCCTTCGCACCGGGGAAGTGTATCCTGTTCGGTGAGCACGCCGTGGTGTACGGCCACCCCGCGGTGGCCGTGGCCATAGACGGCGGAGTCGAAGTCAGCATAGAGGAGTCCGACCGATGGACCCTAGAGGGGCTTCCCTTCGACTCATCCCGGCACCCTCACATCTCCCATATCCTCCATGAGGTGTTCCAGTACGACGGGCCATCGCTGAGGATGCAGGTCAAGAGCAGCCTGTTCTCATCCGCCGGCCTCGGCTCCTCGGCAGCCCTGTCCAATGCCATGGGTGCCGCCCTTCACTCCCACCTGAAGCCGGGCCAGCCCCTCGATCCGGTCGCGCTGGCCCGGATGGGGCACTCGGCCGAGGCGCGGGCTCAGCAGGGCCGTGCCAGCCCGATCGACACCGCTACCAGCGCGCTGGGAGGCTGCGTAGTGGTCTCTGGAGAGTGGGTCGAGGGCACTCGTCACGTTTTCGACGCCAGCCTGTCTACGCCCGAGGGCGAGAGAGAGTGGGCAGTCAACGCGGTCGACCTGCCGGACAACCTCGAGGAGGCTTGGCTTGTGATCGGCTACACCGGGGACATCTCGCCTACCGGCAGGATGGTCGCCGGGGTGGCGAGCCTGCTCGAGGAGAAGCCGGAGCTCGAGGGCGAGATGGACGCCATAGCGAGGATCACCCGAGCCGGGCTGACCGCTCTGTCCGCCGGCAACCTCGAGGCGGTCGGCATGGCGATGGACGCGTGCCATGAGAGGCTGCAGCGCTTGCAGGTCAGCAGCCCCGCCCTCGAGGCACTTGTCGAGGCCGCCAGACCGCACGCTCTGGGAGCCAAGCTCACCGGCGCCGGCGGGGGCGGCTGCATGGTGGCTCTGGCGAGAGAGCCGAGGAGGGTCGCTGAGTCGATCGAGATAGCCGGTGGGAGGCCTCTGATATCGAGGGTTGGGGCACCCGGAGTGCATCTGCTCGAAAATTAAGGCTCAGATTCGGCTCAGTCAATCGAAAATTCAGGTTCGTTGATACCGAACACCCTTTATAATTAGAACGACCACCCTTTATAAGTAGGATATAGTGCGGGGCCTCATGCTAAGCGACGAGGAGCGCCTTACTGTCGTCAACGTGGTCGCCTCCACAAGAGTGGCGGAGGAACTCGACCTTCCGGACATAGCCATACAGCTGAATTGCGAGTACGAGCCCGAACAGTTCCCGGGCGTCGTATACAGGGTGAAAGAGCCCAAGCTCGCCATCCTGATGTTCCGTTCTGGGAGGGCTGTCTGCACGGGCGGCAAGAACAGGGCCAACATCCATACCGGCATCGAGATGATGACCAAAGACCTGAACGCCGCGGGAATCGAGACCTGGGATCTCAAGGACGTCGAGATCGAGGTCCAGAACATGGTCGCCACCTACTCCCTGTTCTACCCCGAGGAGTACGCCGGCGTCGCGAAGATGGATGACAACAACACCCGTGTCATCGACACGGCTGATGGCGGCATCCGCGCCGCCACCGACGAGGAGGTAAAGGCCATGGGTAGCGACGACGAGGACCCTCGCATCCGAGGCATCCGCGAGGGAGAGCCTCTAGCAGCGCTGCCTCGCAAGCTGAATCTGAACACGCTCACCTTCCACCTGCCCTTCGACAAGGTCGAGTACGAGCCCGAGCAGTTCCCGGGCCTGATCTACAGGCTCGACTACCCGAAAGTCGTCTGCCTGATCTTCGGCAGCGGCAAGATGGTGATCACCGGTGCTCGCCACAAGGACGAGATCCTGGAGGCGGTTCAATTCATCCAGGACGAGTTGGCGGACCTGCTGTGATAGCCTGAGGCTTCTAGGGGTGAGATTGATGCGTCCCTCGCCGTTCCGGCGAGGCATGCGCTCGCATGCGAGTCTCGCTCTTGGGCTCGCAATGCTGATGCTGATGTCGGCTCAGTCCGGCGTTTTCATGGCTCAGGATACCGAGTCTGAGGAACTCTACGACTTCCGTGTGATGGAATCCTCCGTCAGAACCACCAATCTGGTCGATGTCCCCTCTTGGAAGATAAACGACATATGGAACTACGACGGAGCACTGGACGTCAGGGACTTCGTGGCGGCCGCGGACGTCAGCACGAACGTCCAGTTCCTCGATGGGACCATGACTCAGAGGGTCGCGAGCATCAGCATGATGGACGTCGCTGGCGTGGACACCCTAGTCTACAGGGTGGAGTCTGATGGCTACTACGAAGCCGAGGGCATCAACCTCGATGGTTACAGCGGCGACCTGGTCGTCCAGATGGATACCGAGGAGTATTTTCGTGTCTCAGACCTTGCATCAATTCAGTATGAAGCCACTTTCGACATCGACTTCATCTACCGGATAGTGGTGTGGACATTCACCATCCATGTAGCCGACATAGTCGTCGACACCAGTTACTCCCCTCCTCTCGAGGGGTATGACTTCCCAATCAGCGTCGGAGAGGAATGGGAGACCGACTACTACCAGGAGACTGACTACAGCGGCTCGAGCGATTACGTCGATATCCCATCAGACAGCTCCAGTAGCAACACGACCAGTTGGGAGACCGTCAGCCAAGGCTACCCGGGAGTCTTCTACAGCGGCTGCGCGCAGTCGTACAACATCACCAACTACGACCACATCAATTCGATCAAATACCAGACGGGCTACAAGTGGTACTGCCCCGCCATTCGAGGCGACATTCGTTCCTCTCTGACCATTTCAGGAATAGGTATACTCGCCGAGCACGAACTCACGTCATATCAGCCGGCAGGGCGCTGCAAGCAGATCTCTGTCGAAGTCGCCCACCCCCTCTCACCGGTGGACTTCGAGATGTCGGCTTGGCTCAATGCAACCAACTGCGGCGGCGGCACGAACAGTCCACTAGCAGGGCAGAGCCTGGAATTCCGGTACGAGATTGGCGGAGATATCCGGAACGTGACCACAGCCGACAACGGCTCGGCCTTCATCACCTTCGACACGGGCCACAGTGCCGATGACACCGTGAGCGAGACGGATCTCGGCAGTCACGGTGTGGTGGCCTGGATACCCGGAGAGAAAATCATAGGTGCTGCCACGATTACCATCGATCCGGATGTTCACCAAGTGGACTTGGTGGCTCGCTCTGAAGGCGTCACTGTGGAGAGGACGCGGGGCAACAGGACGGTGACGCTCGATTCGAACATAGGATTCAACGCGATTTCCGGCGACCAGCTGATATTCAGTGTACCAGTCCTCAATAGAGGGATTATCGACTCCCCTGGGACTACTCTGGTAGTCGAGGCCCCTGATGGCTCGACCTCCTCGACCTCCGTGCCTAGCCTGTCGAGTCTCGAGGAGTCGAGGGTGAACGTGAGTTGGACGGTTCCCGAGAACCACCCCCACGGCGACATCAGCCTCTCCTTCGTCGTCGACCCCGAACAGCAGATTACGACCGACGGCAACCGCTCGAACAACGAAGGTTCGTTCTCCCTGTTCATCGGGAGTTTGCCGACCGCGTCACTGTCGATTGTGACCGAGGCGCTCACGCTTGCCGAGGTCACGTTCAACGGGCTTTCCTCGTCCGACCCCGATGGGGGTGCCGTTACATGCGAATTCAGTGTTGAAGAATTGAATGGAGATACCTCGACCTCATCCGAGGAGGACTGCATCCACGAGTACACCTGGGACGACGACGGCACCTTCCTCGTGACTTTGACCATCACCGACGACGAGAACGACCGGGATTACGCAGAGGCGCTCATCACCATCCTGAACCGGCCACCCGAGGTCGCTATCGGCTCCAATCTGGACTCCGTCCCAGTGCTGTCCCCGGTGACCTTCGACGTCACCGAGAGCGGCGACCTCGACACTCAGAATCCCGAAGCCCCCATCGACATACAGTGGCACTCGCCCTGTGAAGAGGGCCAGGTCGGCGTGCGCTGCACCATCACACCCAATGCCGAAGGGACCTACACTGTCGAGGTCACGGTGATGGACGACGACGGGGCGACGACCGATGACTCACTCATTATCAGTGTGACCAACATCGACCCGACGAACCCCCAGGCCGAGATTTGGCTCGGTCCGAACAGACTGATTCCGGACAGCGTCGGCAGGTACTTCGTCAACGAAGGCGATGCCTTGCTGTTGCGAGGCTGGGCGGAGGACTCGGAGAACGATCTTGACGGACACCAGCACCACTGGTCGCCTGATGCGGAGCTGAATCCCGAGTTGGTGATCAGCAGCGTCGGCTACTACAGCACCATCGAGCACGTCTACCACATTTCAGGCCAGCATCTGGCTACTTTGCAGATAGTCGATGATGACGGGGCCAGCACGGAGACGCTGATCGTGCCGATCATCGTCAACAACGTGGCCCCGTCGATCGGCCCGATAGCGCCACTGCTTCCCGTCGCCGAGGACCAGCCGGTCCAGCTGTCAGTCGAAGTCACCGACACCATGGGCGACCTGCCGAACCTCATCCACTGCTTCGACCTCGACCCGTACACCAATTCGGACTCTGCGGGCAACGAGAGCGATGACTGCGACGTGGAGTCGCGGCACCTCGCTCATTCCTGGGCCGATGCGACCACCGCTCCCGACTATATCGTGTTCCACGTCACCGACGACGACGGTGCGCGAGACTACATCGCCATCTCGATAGACGTCAACAACCTCGACCCAGTGGCACGCGCTACCACCAGCGATTACAACCCGACAGAGGGCGATGTGATAATCCTCTCAGCCAACGGGACCACGGACTCCGAATACGACATGGAGAACATGGTTTACATCTGGGATCTCGATATCTACGAGGACAGCAATGGTGACGGAGACCCCGCTAACGACCTCGACAGGCAGGGCGTGTGGATAACGGTCAGTTTCGAAGGCGAGGGCACCCGGACGGTGCAGATGACCGCCTTCGACGAGGGCGAAGGAGCTTCGATCACTCTGGTCATCGAGGTCCAGAAGGCCCCCTTCAGCCTTGGCGGCTTAGTCGCCGCCTACGGACTCTACATCGTACTGTTCGGCATGATAGCGGTTCTCGGTGTGGTTCTGATGCAGAGACTGCGCCCCTCTGAAGTCGTCGTCAAGGCCCCTGCGGTCAGAGGCAAGCCGCGACGCCGGGGCAAGCGCATCTCGATGGACGATGCCTTCGACGACCCGGAGTACGACCCTTTCGATTCCGAGAAGAGGAAGTCAGGGCCGAAGAAGTCCCCGGGAGAGGCCGAGTGGTGGTCCGATGCGGGGGCACCTGCGGTGGAGGAGACCGGGCCGGTCATCCCGGAGCCCATCGACCGGGAGGAGCCACATAAGATGGAGGACCTCGCCAGTGCATTCGAGGAATTGACAGGCGAGGCACCGCACGAAGACGAGCCGGAAGAGGAGGATCCGGAGTCAGTCGCGGCGTCAGTAGATGAGGCCCTGGACGATGATGACATCGAAGCACTCTTTGATGATTAGGTGCAGCCGGGCCCATGGTAAACCTGTTCAGGCTGCTGGGATTGCCCGATCCGTCCAAGATCCAGCAGGGCCCGGCGAAGGCCGAGGGGGTGTCCGTGGACCCCGGGCCCCAAGCCGATGACAAGTTCCACGACCTCGGGGAGGCTATGTGGTCCGAGCGGACCAGCAGGATCACTCCTCGGCCCAATCGCCAGGTCGTATACATGAGGCCTGACGACCTGCACCGGCTCCCCTTGCACGGAGTCGAGCAGAACCTTGCCGAGGGCGACATGCTACTAGTCGACTTGGGCTCGCTCACTCACATGCCGAGTCAGCAGGACGTCTGCAAGAAGCGTGTCCGGGACATGGGCGAGAGAATCGGGCTCCCGGTATTCTCGCTGAACGAGTCGGACACGCTGCTCATGGTGCCCGGAGCCCGGATGAGGGTCGACACGGTCCGGCACAAACTCGGCATGGCCATCTGGAGTCAATTACCAGAGTCCGAATTCTGAGAGTTGTCCTCGTCCGGCATGGGGCCGTCTTCCAGCCATGTGTCCAGAACGCCAGAGGCGACCTCGGAGGCGGTGTGCTCGGTGAAGTCCCGGTATGCGAGCCACTCGGCGATGATCTCGTCGTCCTCGCCGCGCTTCCTCTTGCGCTCGATGGAGGCGTCGGCATACGTCACGCAGCGCCGCAGGAACAACTCGATCAGTCTGCGGCGCTCGTCTACGTCCATCCTCTCACCACACCCAAGTCGGACAACAGCTGCTCCACGTGGCCCTTGGGGCTGACCTTGTAGCCAACCCAACGCAGAGCCCCATCGGAGGCGACCGCGAAGGTCGAGCGCAGGGTTCCCATGTATGTCTTGCCATACATGCTCTTCTCCCTCCAAGTGCCGTAGGCCTCGTGCAGCGAGGCGCCCTCGTCCACAATCAACTCGAAGGGGAGGTCGTGCTTGTCGATGAACCCCTGATGACTCTTCGCTGAGTCGGTGGAGACCCCGATGACCCTCCACCCGGAGTTGCTGAACCGCCCGAAGCTGTCGCGGAAGTCGCAGGCTTGGACGGTGCAGCCGGAGGTGTTGTCGCGCGGGTAGAAGTAGAGTATCACGCCTTGGCCTGAAGCCAGCATCTCGGAGAGTCGGATCACCGTGCCGTCAGTCACCGTGGCCTCGAAGTCGGGCGCCTCATCGCCCGCCCCCAATTCCACAGGGTTCGCCATGGCTCTGCGAATCCACTCGTGGATAAAAACCGACGGCTGAGGACTCAGACGCCCATCTCCTCGCGGATGCGCTTCTTCGTAGCCGCCCACGAGCATATCGGGCACTCGGTGAGGTCGTGGCGCAGGGCCGGGCAGTGCTCCCTGCCGAAGTAGATGATCTGCAGGTGACGGCGGACCCAAGTGTCCTCGGGGAACACCGCCTTCAGGTCGCGCTCGGTCTGGACCACGTTGCGCCCGTCGGACAGGCCCCAGCGCGTGGCCAGCCGGTGGATGTGCGTGTCGACGGGGAAGGCGGGCACCCCGAAGGCCTGAGCCATCAGCACGCCGGCGGTCTTGTGGCCGACGCCGGCTAGCGACTCGAGGAACTCCCAGTCCGGGCGCACGCCGTCGCCGTCCGCGACAATCTGCTCTGCCATCCGGCGGAGGTTCCTCGCCTTGGTAGGAGCTAGGCCGATTTCGCGGATGATACCGTGGATCTCGTCGACCTCGAGTTCGGCCATCCGCTCAGGCGTGTCTGCAGCAGCGAACAGAGCCGGAGTGACCTCGTTGACCTTCTTGTCGGTGGTCCGCGCTGACAGCATCACCGCGACCAGCAGCGTATAGGGGTCGATGTGATCGAGCGGAATGGGCTGCTCGGGGTAGAGATCGTCGAGTATCTGGCCGGCCCTATGCGCCTTTTCAGCCCGGCGCATCGCTATCACTCCTGATCCTCTCTGAGGCCCAGCGTGAAGGCGGCGGCGATGCAAAGTCCCGGGATCCCGTAGCACGGGCCGTACATCCAGGCCTCCCACTCGGGGGTTTGGGGGGGGCCGCCCAAGAGCAAGTAGGCTACCAGAGCGATCAGGATGCTGGGGATGACTGCGACCGCGGCGAAGATGGTGGCGCGCATCAGTCGCATGCACCATCCTCCCCTACTCATCTGATGAAG
>Ga0208206_1000090_pt1 | contig 21464 bp, 16 predicted proteins | sample DeeseametaMP1483_FD_184187 | JGI IMG/M metagenome (GOLD analysis project Ga0208206, IMG submission 184187) | Marine microbial communities from the Deep Pacific Ocean - MP1483 (SPAdes) | ecosystem: Environmental > Aquatic > Marine > Oceanic | place: South of Fiji, South Pacific Ocean | collected... | reverse complement strand
CTGAAAATGAACCCTGTCGTGGGCTCCGATGGGCTGAAAGACCCGAAGCGGGCGCGTCGGGCCGTGGAATCAGTCGGTCGCATCCACAACTTCGGCGCCGGCCCCGCCGTACTGCCCATTGAGGTGGTCGAAGAGGTAGCGGCCACGCTGCCCAACCTGCTCGACAGCGGTTTTGGTCTGCTCGAGGTCTCGCACCGCAGCGCCACCTTCCAGAGCGTCATCGACTCGGCGATGGAGCGAATCAGGAGGGTGCTGTCGGTACCAGACGACTACGAGGTCCTGTTCCTGCAAGGCGGCGCCTCGACCCAATTCTACATGACTGCCCTGAACCTGATCGGCGAGGGTGAGAAGGCAGACTTCCTAGTGACCGGCGGATGGTCGCAGAAGGCGCTCAGGGAGGCAGGGCGGGTAGGCGATGCTGCGGCTGCGTGGGACGACTCGGCCAACGGATTCAGGTCCGTTCCCCAAGACGGCGACTACTCCATCCGTGAGGATGCAGCCTATGTCCACTACACCTCGAACAACACCCTCTACGGAACCCAGTACCACCACCTGCCCGACAGCGGCGGCAAGCCGAGGGTCGTCGATGCGAGCTCGGACATCTGCGGCGTGCCGATCGATGTCTCAGCGCACGACGTTATCTACGCAGGGGCGCAGAAGAACCTCGGGGCTAGTGGGGTGACCCTCGTCATCATCTCACCATGGGCGCTGTCAAGGGGCAAGGAGGGGCTGCCCACCATGCTGGATTACAACACCCACGTCTCCAAGGGCTCGATGTTCAACACCCCCAACACCTCTGGCATCTATATCCTAGACCGCGTCTTCGCTTGGATTGAGCGGAATGGCGGGCTCGAGGGCGCCATCGAGCGCAACCGGGCCAAAGCCGCTTTGCTCTACGGCGAACTCGACCGCAGCGACTTCTGGCGGCCGCATGCACACGGCGGCTCTCGCTCAGTGATGAACGTCACTTGGCGGCTAGCCGACGAGGCGCTCGAGAGCGTCTTCCTCGCAGAGGCCGAGGCGGCCAGGATGGGCGGGCTCAAAGGTCACCGAAGCGTCGGAGGCATCCGCGCCAGCATGTACAACGGCTGCTCGATGGAGAGCGTTAAGGCTCTCGTCGGATTCATGCGCGACTTCGAGTCGCCACACGGATGAGTGGTAAGATGGACGCGCGCAGCGTACTCGACTTGCTCGACCTGACCCTGCTCGATCACGATGCCACCGAGGCCGCCCTCGACGCGCTGTGCGAGCGAGCCAATGCTCATCGGCCAGCCGCAGTGTGTGTGTTCTCAGAGCACGTCCCCTATGTGAGGAGCCGTCTAGACGATGGCATCGCGCTGGCGGCGGTTGCCGGCGGGTTCCCGATTGGCAGCTTTGATCCAGCAGTGATATCAGAAGCGGTACGCGCCGCCGTCGAGGCTGGCGCAGACGAGATCGACTGCGTGCTTGAGCCTCGCGAGGCCGAGGGCTTCCCGGGCGAGCCCGAGCTTGCGATGCTCATAGCCATGCGCGAGGCATCGGCTGGCTACACGCTGAAGGTCATCATCGAAACGCCGCTGCTCGAGGAGAGGAGGATGCGCGCGGCCGCACGCATGACGCTTGCAGCAGGAGCGGACTTCGTCAAGAGCTGCACCGGCAAGCGAGGAGACTGCAGCGACGAGGCGGCTGGAATCCTCGCGTTCGAGGTGCGAAGGCACGGTGTTACCATGGGTCACAGGCGCGGCGTGAAGCTGTCCGGGGGCATCCGGACCAAGGAGGACGTCGGGCGTCTGCTTGGCCTCGTCCACTCGGAGGACTCCACCATCAACGGCCCTGCGAGGCTGAGAATCGGAGCCTCGTCGCTGCTTGACGACCTGCTGTGAGACTGGGAGCCGGAATAAGACACCAGGACCGACGACGGAAGCAGTCACACCCAGAACGATAGAGGGATGAGGCTCAGGATTCCGTCTCGCCGGTCGAGGATGCCTCGATTCCGTGGGCCTTCAGCAGATGTGCCTCGACATTGCGAGGCCTCAATCTCGCCGAACACTCCGGGCAATCGACGAAGCCTCCACTGCTCGAGTACGAGGTCACTATTTTCGATGCCTTCTGCTTGGGCTTCCTGATCTTGATGATGAGACCGAGCAGACCCCCGAGGAGGACGCTGGCCAAGAGCAGAGAGGCGGCCAATGAGTGCCAGAATCCTGGGTCGACATCGAGTCTCAGATCGTGATTGACGAACCTGTCTTCCTCCAGAGGTTCGCCGTCCGGACCTACCAGATCCATCGTGTGCTCGGATCTCTGACCGTCGACATTGAGGACGAGCAGCTTTCCGTCATCGGTCGAGTGGACGTGCAAAACGAGTTCGTAACTCCCGAAGAATCCTGTGCTGTCGCTGCGGTTCGCATTGTGACCACAGAGGGATTGATCGGTTGCACCGTCGGAGCAATCGATTTCGACGTTCATCCACCTTACTGCATTACCGTCGGGTGAGAGGATCTTCCCCTCGATGGTGTAGCGATGATCCCATTCATGTTCCGCCTGCACCGAGCCGGCCGCCAACACGAGAATAAGAGCCAGAACAGGTATCCAAGTGATCCTTTCACTCATGAAACCGGTTCGGGCGAGGTTCTGTTAAAGATTACTCGTCATAGATGTTCATCGATGATCGAGCCTGCAGAATCGATGTGTCAACAACCAGCATCGCACTTATCACCCAGTGAGGATGTTCAGCGTTCATGGCACAGCCGGTGGCGAGTCAGAACCGCCCCTACGTGATCGAGGTCGAGGAAGGCAAGAAGGTGGCCTGGTGCGCCTGTGGCAGGTCGGCCAACCAACCCTTCTGCGATGGCAGCCACTCACGTGAGAACACGGGGATCACCCCTATCGTCTTCACTGTCGAGAAGAGCGGGAAGGCTGCCCTCTGCGGCTGCCGCACCAGCGGGAACAAGCCCCACTGCGATGGCAGCCACAAGAACCTCGACTGAACTCGACTCGGCCTCGGACATCTCGCGCGTGGCCCTCGAAGGCCTATGGCGTTCAAGGGATGAGTGGTGGGCTCGGCAGGATTTGAACCTGCGATCTTCGCCGTGTGAAGGCGACATCATAACCCCTAGACCACGAGCCCGCGCCTCGATGCCAGCCGCGAGTCGGCAATAAGCGTGATGACTCGATTGGTGAGCAGGACTCCCGCCGGAATCAAAAGTCGGCTCTAGGTCGGCGGTCCGTGGTGGCTGGTCTGGACTTCGACGTTCTGCGCCAGAGGGAGACCTGGCGGGCGTTCGGCATCGGCCTTGTCCTGTTCTGTATCATCGGGTACTCCTCTCTCAGCCTGTTCGGCCTCTCGTCCTCCGCGTACGGGGTCTCCGAAGACGTCGAGTTGGTGCCTGACTTCGAGGTCGCCTCGATGAACCGCACCGGCATCGATGATGCCATCGCGGACGAGAGTGGGATGGTGCGACTCTCGAGTCTGAGAGGAAGCGTCGTCGTCCTCGACTTCATGGCGGTGGACTGCGGAAGCTGCCACTACGTTCAGGAGCACATCGATCGAAACATCGACGCTTGGGGCGAGCTGGGGGGCGACTACCCAGTGGTGGTCATCTCCATCGGCTCCTGGTACGGCTACGAGCCCTTCGAGCGCATCAACGAAACCTTCGGCGATGCTGATTCCTCCAGGCACATGCGCTGGCCGGTGGTCATGGGGGCCACTGACTCGGTGCTGCTCGAGGACGGGGGCAGGGGAGACCTCGTCGAGTACTACTCCGCTCAGAACCTGCCTCTCGCGCTGGTGATCGACCATGAGGGGTACGTCGTGACCAAGGAGGGCACAGGATTTCCGTTGGATGGCTGGGATTCGTTCGACTCGGCGATACAGAGGGCGAATGCCGGTACCGCCGACTCACTGAGGTTCGGGATAGAGAAGGTGGACCGCTCGCTCACCGGGGTCTTCGCGATCGGCCTTTTCCTCGGGGTGCTGGTCTACTTCTCGCCGTGCGCCTTCCCGGTCCTCCCGTCCTACATCACCTACTACCTCAACCTCGGGATGAGGGAGGACGAGCTTCGCGAGGCCGGCAAGCTCGCCGGAAGCATGCCCAAGGCCGTCGAGGTCGGTGGCTACGCCGCCCTCGGCCAACTGACCTTCTTCGGGGCGGTCGGAGTCGTCATCTTCGGGCTTGCCGAGGTAATCGACCTCTCGGGCGTGCTGCACGATATCGCGGTGGCTATCGCCTGGCTGCTGGTCATCCTCGGCGCGCTGATGCTGCTCGGATGGGCCTCGCACCTGCTGGCTTGGGTCCAGAGGGTGCTCGACCGCTACCAGACCACCGAGATGGACGAGCAGTTCTCTCCGCGCCGCAACATGTACCTGTGGGGCATCGGCTACAGCGCGGCTTCAGTAGACTGCACAGCAGCCGCGGTCTTCCCGTTCGTAGCTTGGCTCGCAGTCGTGGGAGAGGGTGCCTTCGTGTTCGGGATGGCCGGGCTGATACTATCAGTCACACTGCTCATGATCACGATCACCGTGCTGGTGGGATTGGGTCGGCAGGCGACGATCGACTTCCTGCGCCGTTCGACCGGGATAGTCAAGGCGACCGGGGCGTGGATGATGATGTTCGCTGGAGTCGGCCTGCTCGTATACCTGACGCAGCCCGAAATTATCGCAAGTTTGCTCTGAGCAGTTATCAAGTACCATTAGCGGTGCGCGCGAATCAATGGAACCACTGATGGGACTCGTCCTGTTGGTTTCGATAATCGTCTGCGCGTATCTAGCGTGGAACATCGGTGCCAACGATGTTGCGAATGCGATGGGGACTTCTGTCGGCTCTCGCGCTCTGACGCTCAAGCAAGCAGTAATCATCGCTGCCATCTTCGAGTTCGCAGGCGCTTTCTTCGCTGGTGATGCGGTCACAGACACTGTACGCAAGGGAATCCTGTCCGTTGACTTCGATACCGTCACCGCTGGCTTCGCCAACGATCTGATGTACGCTTTCATCGCGGCCATGATGGCGGCCGCTGTCTGGCTTACGGTAGCCACGAGGTACGGCCTTCCAGTATCGACCACACACAGCATCATCGGTGGCATTATCGGCGTCGGGCTGGTCATGGAGGTCCAGTACGGTACCTCCCTGATTGACTGGGAGGTCGTCGAGAAGGTCGCCATCTCATGGGTTGTCAGCCCACTGATGGGAGGTTTGTTCGCATTCTTCACTTTCTGGGTAATCAGAGAGACCATTCTCGATGCTGCTGACCCAGAGGCGCGCTCGCGCTGGGTGGCACCGATACTCGCCATCCCGACATTCTTCGTGCTTACTATCGCACTGCAGTTCAAGGCCCTGAAGGGGTTCTTCGCCAAGGCCCAGAGCAATGGCTGGATCGAAAACAAGTCCGACTGGCTGCCGGTCACGGAGAACGGAGTCTGGGACCCTCTAGCGGAGAACGCCTGGTTCCCCATCAACAGCCTCATCCTAGCCTGCGTCGTCGCCACAATCGCCGCAGCGGTCCTGGCTTATGTCCTGAGGAACTACGATTTCAAGGGCGAGGATGACGGCTTCCACGGAGTCGAGAGGATCTTTGTCTGGTTGCAAGTCATCGCTGCCGCTTATGTCGCCTTCGCCCACGGTGCCAATGACCGGTCCAACGCAATCGGTCCTATGGCGACCGTCTACCAGGTTCTCTCAAGCGGTGGGGAGCTCTCAGCCACGGCCGATGTACCGACCTGGCTGGTATTGCTCGGAAGCGCTGGTATCGCAATCGGTGTGATGACTTGGGGGTGGAGAGTGATGGAGACCATTGGAAGCAAGATCACCGACATCACCCCGACCCGTGGCTTCGCCGCTACGTTCGGTGCGGCGACGACTGTCCTCATCTTCTCCATGCCATTCCTTGCGATTCCCGTTTCCACCACGCACACACTCGTGGGTGGCGTAGTGGGTGTTGGGCTGGCGGGAGGTGCGAAGGCCGTCGACTTCAGGGTCTTCGGGAAGATCGTCGCGTCATGGCTGGCAAGCATTCCGGCCGCAGGATTCGGCTCGATAGTGATCTACGTAGCCGCCGGCTCCGATCCGATCAATATGCTCATCGTCATACCTATCGCACTCGCCGCGGTAGCCTATGTAATCTGGTCAACTCGCGACGGCGAGGTGTACGTAGACGAGGCGCTGGCGGATGCGGGTGGGGCAGAAATCGTGGGGCCGACATACTTCGAGCTCTTCCACACCCACGCTGAGGTTGTCGAGGAGACAGTCAACCACATGCTCCTCGCTGTGCGCTGCGCTGCTGATGGCAAGGATACAAGCGAGGCCATCGAGGCGACTAACTCGGCTGAGTTGAGGGCTGACAATGTGAAGAACGAGCTGCGGAGAAAGGTTGGTTCGGGCAAGTGGAACCTGCTGATGAGGTCCGATGACTTCTACCACATGCTGGCTCGCCAGGACCGCATCGCCGACTATGCCCAGAATGTTGCCGAACAACTGTCGTTCAGACCGCTCTACGACAATGCGGAGGCCAGGGCCATGCTCAAGGAGATGGCCGAAGCGGTCGCCAGGACCGCTGCCGTGTATGAGGATACAGTCGAGGCGCTGCGTGACCTCACGCTCTCTGGCTTCACCAAGACTGGTCGGGAGAAGCTCGGTGGCCTGATTGATGATGTCAACCTCGCAGAGCACGAGGCTGACCTGGTCGAGAGCCGGGCCGCAGGATTCGTGTTCAGCACTGGCGAGGACGACCCGTTGGCTGCTGTCCATATGTACCGAGTTCTGCAGCGTCTGGACGATGTGGCCAACGCCTGCGAGACCGCCGCGAACGCCTTCCTGCCGATCGTGTACAACTGATCAGGTCCAGCCGGCGTCCTCGGCGACCTGCCCGCCACCGTCGCTCGCGACCAGTTCGAGCGCGGGCTGGAACAGCCTCCAAGCTACCATACCAACAGCGAGCCCGGTCACCAGATCGAACAGGTAGTGCTGCTTGGTCGTCAGGATGCTGATGCACAGCAGGGCGTACTCGACCCACAGCAGGACGACGAAGGCCCTGGCCAGCGGCTTGCCCTCATGCTCGCGTGAGAGCCAGTGAGTCATCAGCCTCGCGAGGATGTACGAGTGCACGATGTGGAGGCTGGGCCATGCGTTCCACGGGTTGTCCGAGAAGTGGACGAACCCGAACAGGGAGGACTCCAAATCGGTCAGTGAGTCCAAGTCCAACTGGTCCCTGAGGTCGATCTCGGCAGGGAAGACGAGGAAGAAGAAGGAGCAGAACAGAGTCGCGAGAATCAGCGTCTGCATAGCGAGGACGAGCTCTGCGCGTCCCCTGTCGTGCCTCGGGCTGACCACGAGCGTGGCGGGGTAGAACAGGTAGAGGGCGGCGTAGGGGATGATCGTCCAGTTAATCACTGGTATCTCGCGGTCGAGCCATATCTCAGGGTCCCACACGGTGCCCAGGTAGTGCGCGGCGATGTTGTTCGAGGCGAAATATGGAACTGCGACGAAGAGCAGGCCCAAAAGGAAGATCTCGAATCTGAACCAATGTCCATTGAGTAACTCCCTTCTGGACCAAGTCGGCCTCCAGAAGCCCCTCCAAGGCAGGACTAATCTGTGATGCAGGTCGGACTGCCCCCAATCCATATAGGGTGCCGATGCGAGTCCGACAAATGAATCACACGACTTCGTCGGGCATCGCATACGAGCCTGCCACCGTCACCACGGCAGAGCCGATTACCGCTGAGAGGAACACCTCGAGGTTTGCCAGGCCCCACTCGTTTGTCGGTGAGGTCAGGTAGCCGATACCGGTGGCTAAGTCGGCTGTCCCGGCTCCGTAAGCCACTACAGACAGGAGTCCTGCCACGGCTCCGAGCAGAGCCCCCTTGGAGGAGACCTTGTCCCAGAGAGTCAGCAGCACCGGAGCGACTGTTGCTGCGGCGAGTAGGTCTGCGAAGAGGAAAATCTCGAACACGCTCAGAGCATCGATCGTGGTCGCCAGATAGATTGCTATGGGTATCATCGCTATGGTGACGATTCGTGCTTGACCGAGCTGCATCGAGCTGTTAGCGATGTCTCGTGAGATGGAGGCGACCACAGCGTTCTGCAGGGTATCAGTGCTCGAGCAGACGAGCGCGACTGCGAGAACGATGAAAGCGGCGATTAGTAGGGATCCGGCATCCTCGATTAGATAGAAGAAGGCTGCAGATGGGTCTCCCACGGCTCCCTGGCCCGCCACCACTGTGCCGAGCACACCCATAACGAAGACGAGAGGTAGGGCGAGACCGGCCGCAAGGAAGGCCCCCTTCCTCAGAGCCTCGTCGCTCTCCGAGGCCCACGCACGCTGCCAGTTGCCCTGAGAGAACATCTCGGCCGCGGTGATAGCCACCACCAGAGCGAGGCCGGATCTGAACGAGTCCATGTACGACATGCTGCCGATCGACCACTCGTCCTCGGGGTTGTACGCCTTGGCGTCCTCGATGAGAGTCCCGAGATCGGCACCGAACAGAATCAGCAGTAGCGCGATGACGAGCCACAGTATCATCCAGGCTTGCCAGCGATCCGTCTGCAGCGATGCCGGCAGCCCGCCATACGCGGTGTATGCAGCCGTCACCGCTGCGACGGCGACCATTGGAACCAGAGGGTCCATGCCAGCGAGGGTGTCCATCGCCTTGCCGATTGCGGTGAACTCGGCGAACAGGAAGGTGAACATGTAGAGCACCGAGATCAAGCCGACGTAGACCTGCATGGGGCGGCCCAGTCTCATGCTGACGTAGTCGGCCAGCGTGACACCGTAGGGCAGGCGCTCGCGGATCATCGGCCCGACGTAGGCCAGCAGCATGAACGGGGTCGCGGAGGAGAGCGCGTAACCAACGACGTCCCAGAAGCCGCCATAGTAGCCGACCTCAGAGGGTCCGAACAGTATCCAGATTCCCATGCCCGATGCGAACAGGCTCAGTCCGATTTGCAGCCAGCTCTGACTGCCTCGCGCGCTCAGGTAAGTGTCCGAGTCCATCTCGCGCTCGGCCGCAGCAGTGTAGCCGACGTAGCCGAAGAACCCAAGGGTCCCCAGAAGCAGGACGTAGGAGACCAATGGGTCCATCAGTCACCACCCATGAACGGATAGGTCCAGTCCTGGGGTATGTCCAACGTCCTCTTCACAGTCCTCGGTGAGATCCAGCGAAGCAGGTTAAGGGGGCTACCGGCCTTGTCGTTGGTACCGCTGGCCCGCGCCCCGCCAAACGGCTGCTGAGCGACGACGGCTCCTGTCGGCTTGTCGTTGATGTAGAAGTTCCCGGCAGTGAAGCGAAGCGCGTCGAGGGCCTTCTGGATGTTCGCTTCGTCGCTGGCGAAGATGGAACCGGTGAGGGCGTACGGGGAAGCCTCGTCGCACAGCGCGAGGACCTCCTCGAACTCACCGTCCTCGTAGACGTAGACGGTGAGCACTGGCCCGAATATCTCCTCGACCATCGACTCGGAAGTGGGGTTGGTCGTTACTATGATGGTGGGCTCGATGAACCAGCCGGTGCTGTCATCGGACCCACCGCCGACGATGACCTCGCAGCAGTCGCGGCCCTTGGCCCGCTCGATGTAGCCGGTTATCTTACGATAGGCGCGCTCGTCGATGACAGCGGTCACGAAGTTCGTGAAGTCGCGCGCATCGCCCATCTTGATCTTGCCAATCTCGGCGCACAGATCGCTTGAGATGGCATCCCAGACCGAGCTCGGGATGTAGGCGCGGCTCGCAGCCGAGCACTTCTGGCCCTGGTACTCGAAGGAGCCGCGCAGCAGTGCGACCAGAAGCCCCTGCCGGTCGCAGTCCGGGTGAGCGACGACGAAGTCCTTTCCTCCGGTCTCACCCACTATACGCGGGTACGAGCGCAGGTTGGGCAGTGCTAGGCCGATCTCCTGCCACAGCCCCTGGAATGTGGCGGTGGAGCCGGTGAAGTGCAGGCCGGCGAAGTCTGGGTTGGCGAGGGCGATCTCGGTGATCTCGGCGCCCGAGCCGGGCAGGAAGTTGATGACGCCGGCAGGCAAGCCGGCCTCCATCATCAGCCGCATCAGCATGTAGTTCGAGTGGTACGAGTTGCGGCTGGGCTTCCACACGCAGGTGCAGCCGACTATCGCGGGCGCGCTGGGCAGGTTGCCTGCAATGCTCGTGAAGTTGAACGGGGTGATGGCGAGGACGAAGCCCTCGAGCGGGCGGATCTCAGTCGAGTTCTCGACGCCGCTCGGCGATATCAGAGGCTGGAAGTCGTCGTGGAGGCCGCGCGCGTAGTGGCAGTTGAAGCGCCAGAAGTCGATGAGTTCGCAGGCTGCGTCTATCTCCGCCTGGAACGCCGTCTTCGACTGGTTCAGCATGGTGGAGGCGTTCACCCTCATGCGCCAGTCGCCTGCCAGCAGGTCGGCGCAGCGCTCGAAGACCGCACACCGGCCCTCGAGCCCGAGGTCGACCCAGTCGGCCTGCGCGGAGACCGCGGCCGCGCAAGCCGCCTCCATCTCCTCCCTGCCCGCTAGGTGGACGTTGGCGAGGACGTGGCCGTGGTCGTGCGGGATGACTTGGGTGGTGGTCGTGCCGGTGTAGACCTCCTCGCCGTTGATGATGCAGGGTATCTGGACGACCTCGGACATCTGGCGGTCCATCTCGGCCTGCAGCAGCGCGCTCTCCTCGGAACCGGGGGTGTAGCCTAGAATCGGTTCGTTGCTCGGGTGCCCTGCCACGCCTTTTCGAGAGGGGGCACAACTAACATTGTTGCGTTGGGCGAATCACTCAGGTCCACTCGGTAGGTTCGTCCTTCTTGGTCTTCTTCCAAGCACGGTAACACACCTTGCATACCGTGACTCTGCGCGAGTCCTTGTTCAGCCCCGACTCGCCCCAGACCTCGGCGGCCCTGTCGAAGGCCAGCTTGCGACCTCCGATATTCTTGTCGGCCCAGTTGTCACAGCCGGCGACGTCGCACTTGGTCTCGCCGACGAACTCCTCGACCGCCTTCTCCTCGGGGCCTGCCGCTGCTGCCACAGCCTGGCGCCTCTTGCGGGCATTGGACTTGAATCCCATGACGGGTCGGCCAAAGTGGCCCGATTAGAAGGTTGCCTCGACAGAAGGAAGGTCGAACGGACCTCCCGTCTTGGCTATGGACGCCCGGCGGTCGGGGCCGACACCGATGCTCACCACGGGCACTCCCGCTAGGTGCTCGATGCGAGCTATGTACTCCCTGATCACATCTGGCATGGCGTCGAATCCGGTGCCCTCGGAGCTCGCCCTGTCTGCCATGGCTACCCACTCCTCGTCGGACAGGGCCGGAAAGCCCGGGTGAGTCTCGTAGATCGGAGAGCAACGGGCCAGGTCCTCGCTCGTAGTCGGCATGACGTGCAGCGTCCTGCCGTCCATCTCGTAGCCGACGCATATCTTGAGCTCGTCCAAGCCCCCTAGGACGTCCAGCTTGGTGATGACCAGTCCCGTGTACCCGTTGATCCGGTTGCTCTCGCGCAGGGCGACCATGTCGAGCCACCCGGTGCGCCTGGGCCGACCGGTGGTAGTGCCGTATTCGTTGCCTATCTGCGCCATGTGCATGCCCGGGCCCTCGTCGAGAGAGAGTTCGGAGGGGAAGGGTCCGTTGCCAACGCGCGTTGTGTACGCCTTCGAGATGCCGAAGCACTGGTCGACGTGTCCCGGGTGGATGCCGGCTCCGTGGGTCGCGTTGGCCCTGCTGGTGACTGAGGAGGTGACGAACGGGTAGGTTCCATGGTCGATATCGAGCATGGCTCCTTGTGCCCCCTCGAGCAGGACCCTCTCGCCGTTCCTCAGAGCGAGGTCGACCATCAGCCCAGTGGGCTTGATCGCCTCGGAGAACCTGTTGAGTATCCACTGCAGATCTGCCTGCAGAGCGTCAGGCTCGATGCTCTGCTCGACCCCCACGGTCGCCAACTGCTTGCTCATGCGCTCGGAAGCGGCTTGGACCGCCTCGGCGTCGTCAACGATGTTAGCGAGATCCGCGAACCTGATTCCGACCCTCTCGGTGCGGTCGCGGTAGGTCGGGCCGATTCCACGGCCCGTGGTCCCGACGAGCTTGTCGGCACCGTCGTACAGCCTGTGGAAGGGTAGGATAATCGAGGCCCGCTCGCTGATGAACAAGCGCTTGCCCTCCGGCCTCTCGCCAGTGAGTGCATGCCACCTGTCGAGCTCCTCCTCGAGCACCCATGGGTCAATCACCATGCCGTCGCCGAGGACGAGGTTGCAGTGCTCGTAGGACACTCCTGAGGGTATCTGGTGTAGTTTGAGCGTGGTCTCGCCGAGGACGATGGTGTGACCGGCGTTGCTGCCGCCTTGGAAGCGGACAGCCCAGGTGGAATGGCTGGCTAGCTGGTCTATGGCCTTGCCCTTGCCCTCGTCACCCCACTGGGCTCCAAGCACGACGCTGGCAGGCACCGTAGCCTCGGGCATTATGGAGAGTGGATGAATGCTTTGGCTAGAAGCAATCCGGTTTTCCAGCGATTTCGCGGTGGGAAGCGATTATGAATGGTCGGCAGGTCGGCCGGTCTGCATGGCTCAGAGGCACCCGGAGGCAGAGGCTCGACTGCTGAAGAAGTGGATTTGCATGCGCTGCTCGGCGACCCACAGGGGACGTAAGCCGAAGGTGTGCCGCAAGTGCGGATACACAGGCCTGCGGCACAAGGCCGTCGAGCGCAGGAAGACATGAGCATGGGCATCGAGTCTGCGGGACTCGAGGGCTTCGCTCTGAGTCTCGGACTCATTCTGGCGCTGGGCCCTCAGAACGTGTTCGTGCTCAGACAGGGACTGCTTCACTCGCACGTCTTCGCCGTCTGCCTCGTCTGCTCTCTGGCCGATGCCACCCTGATTGCCGCCGGCGTCTTGGGCGTCGGCTCGGTCCTCTCGGGGGTGGAGGACGCGGCGGTCTGGATTGCAGTCTTCGCAGCCGCCTTCCTAACCGGCTACGGATTGTTCCGTGTCAAATCGGCGATGGACCCCGAGGGTATGGTCGCTGAAGGCGAGAGCGAAAGCGAACTCGGGCCGACCATAGCCGCTGCACTCGCCTTCACTTTCCTCAATCCGCATGTGTACCTCGACACCCTGCTGCTGATCGGCGGCGCCTCCAGCCGCTATCTGGGGGATGAGCGGCTGGCCTTCGGGATTGGGGCTGCCACGGCCTCCTTCGTGTTCTTCTTCTCGCTAGGCTACGGAGCAAAAATGCTCTCGCCGGTGCTGAACAATCCCAAGGCGTGGAGAGTCATCGACCTGGGGGTAGCCTGCATCATGTTCGCAATCGCCGGTGCGATACTCGCGCCTCACGTTTGACCGAGTAGCTCGGCCAGTGCCTCGAACAGCATCCCGACGTCCTCAGCATCGTTGTCGATATGAGGCGATACCCTGAGCAGACCCGCCCGGCTCGTAACCAGTATTCGATACTCGTCCCGCAGCCTCCGAGCTACTTCCTCACTGCTGGTGCCCTCAGGCAGTCGCAGACTCACTATGGCGCTGCGCTCGGCGTCCGAGAGGGGGGATGCGACTCCGAGCCCGAGACTCGAGGCCCCCTCGACTACGATATCGGCGAGAGAGAGGTCGTGCCTCCATACCTCGTCCATGCCCCTCTCCACCAGTTCCTCTACCGCTGCGGCGAGGCCCAGAGCGGCACCGAAGTGGATGGTGGTGTACTCGAACCGGCTAGCGTCGTCGGGTAGTTCCAGCCGGTCGGCCCTCAAATCCCACAGGTCGGAGTGGCTGCGGAAGCCCAGCAACCCCGGCACCAAGTCGCCCCTCACCGAGGGCGAGATGTACCCGACCGCGGCACCAAATGTGCCTCGGAGCCACTTGTACCCGGATGAGACCAGAGCATCAGCGCCTGTCGCCCGGGCGTCGATAGGCAGCATCCCCATAGACTGCGTTGCATCGACGATCAGCATCGCTCCGACAGAATGCGCTGCCGCGGCGAACCTAGACAGGTCATAGCGCTGGCCGTTGGAGTACTCGACGTGCGACAGGGAGACCACGGAGGTATCCTGGTCAATCAGTGCGAGTATCTCCCCGGGGTCTGTGTAGAAGTCCTCATCGTGGCCAGCGAGGCGGATTTCGGCCCCGCTCTCCTCAGCGACCCTGCGCCATGGGTAGACGGTGGACGGAAAGGAGGCGCGGGTAGAGACGATGTTGCTGTCACTGGGTGGAGAGATCGCCCATGCGAGCGAGCAGAGCAGCTCAGTCGCGCTCGAGCCGACGCACACATCCTCGATTCCGCATGACAGCATCCTCGCGGTGGCTCGGCGGAGGGGAATCATCACGTTCTTCTCGGCCTCGCCGTCGAATTCTGCAGCCCCCCCGCGCGCGAGCGCGTCGGACCACTCCGAGGCTATCCTGTGCGCGGTGGGGGATGTCGTAGCGACGTTTGCGTAGGACAGGTTGGTCCACGTATCTAGCGCCACAGTCGACCCCCTTCGGAGGCTGGACGACAGGAGTCCCGCACTTCAAGGCTCAGGAGCGCCTGACTTCGGTCAGAAGCGTCTCGAGAGCTGTTTGGACCTGGAGGCACAGGGGGCCGTAGTAGAGGGGTAGGTTGGCGTCGTTGAAGATGTCGTCTAGGATCGAGGCGGTCATGCCCAGCCTCAGGTCCATCTCCTTGTCCTTGTTGAGCAGATGCTGCTCGACCGCGTCCTTCGACAGGATCCTGATGTTGCGTGGGACCTGACTGTCATCGAGCTGCTCGAGGACCTGGGCAATCTGCTGTATCCTGTCTTCGATGTCGGTCACGCATATCCCTCTGATGCAGCCACCCGAAAGGGCTCCTTAAGCGCATCCCCGGAACAATCCCGCATAGGTCGGGCTCAGCCCCTCCAAGTGGCCCAGGGCATGTCGGTGTTGGAGTGGCCCCGACCTTCGCCCTCGGCACCCATCGAGATTAGTCCGACCGACACTCCATCGTCGATCAACTCGTCGATGCCCCATCGCATCGCTGCATCGAGCGAGCCACCTGTAGAGCGGATTCGCTCGTATACCCTATAGCTCAGTAGCGATCTGGTGATCGCCTCGCCCACGCCGGTGGCGGCCACGGCCAGGTTGCCTTCGACCCAGAAACCGGAGCCGGGCAGAGGGACGTCGCCGACCCTTCCGGCGGGTCGGAAGCTGGTCCCGCCAGTGCTGGTCGCACAGGCGATTGAACCAGTGCTGTCTCGGGCGATGACGCCCACGGTGTCTCCTGACTCCTCCTTGGGGGGTCTGCCCACGACGGCGGCCTTGGGGTGACCCCTGGCATCCGCCCAGACCCTGCCCCCATCTCCGGCGAGGCCGTTGATCTCCTCGTCGAGCAGGTCGGCTGCGACGCGTATCGGGTTGGGGGTGTCGCGAATCCCTATGACGAAGCCGAGGCGGCCGTCAGAGGTCTGCAGCGAGGCATCTAGCGAGACCGAGCCATCGTTTCGCAATACCCCCCCGGTGCCGGCGTTGAACACCGGGTCGTCCTCGAGGATGACACATGCCTCGACGGCGGCCTCTACAGCCGAGCCGCCGGCTTGGAGGATCTCGGCGGCGCGCTGCACCCCAGCTTCGACGTTCGCCTTCCTGTCCGGCCCCGGGCCAGCGCCGCCGTGTGCCACTGCCGCGGGTGTCGCCATCCAATCACCTATGCTGCTCCCCGCGCCTGTGGCTCGCCGCTCAGTCGCAACCTCAGTTGGAGGATAATGGCGAGGACGAAAATAATTCCTGCTACTCGGAAGCAGGTGTGGTAGGTCCACAGGCCCGTGCCCTGCACCGTCAGTGACCACAGATAGGCTGCGAACAGAGGCCCTATGATGCGGGCCAGGGCTCCGAAGCCCTCCTGCGCTCCCATCACCATCCCCAGTTCGTACCCCCCGGACTTGGTCTCGAAGGTGAGCATCGCCGACTGCGTCGGCGAGAACAGCCCGTTACCTATGGCGAGTCCCGCCGAGGACGCGAAGATGAGCCCACTGACGTCGGACGGGACGTAGGGTATGCTGGCTATGCCGAGGCCGCACAGCAGTGTGCCGACCAGCATCAGGCGCGGCATGCTGAACCTGTCAGTAAGAGGGCCGATCAAGATGCCTTGAATGACGACTCCGAGCAGCCCGATGAAGGCGAATATCCAGCCGTTGTCCAACTCGCTCCAGCCCAGCCCCCCGTCCGCGGGTGCCATCGAGGTGAACAGAATGAACGTGCCGTGCATCATGCTGAATCCCATCAGGAAGAGGAAGTTAATCGAGACCAAGGTGGATACGATCGGGAACCTCAACACCTTGACGATGTTCGTCATCATGCCCCCGATGCCGCTGAGCACGGAGCCCTCGGAGGACTTCCTAGCCTCTGGAGGCAGGCTCTCCGGGAGGCGGGTGATGGCTAAGAAGAGCGAAAGCAGCGACAGGGCGCTGGAGAACACGCACGGGAGCAGGTACGGGTAATCGATCCACAGCTGTCCGTCGAACGGCGCGCCGATGCCGTTGGCCGGGTCGGACAGGATGCCGCCGATGAACGGGCCGATCATGAAGCCCAGCCCGAAGGCCGCGCCGATCAGCCCCATTCTCCGAGCGATCATCTCCGGCTCGCTGATGTCACCGATGTAGGCCCTTGCTACGGCGATGTTTCCATTTCCTGCTCCTGCTAGGAAGCGGGCGGCTATCGCCATCCCGAGGCTACCGGACAGGCCGAAGACGGTGAAGAAGACCGTGTTCGAGGCCAGTCCGAACATCAGGATCGGCCTGCGGCCCATCCTGTCACTGAGCGAGCCCAGAACCGGGGTGAAGATGAACTGGGCCAGCGAGTAGACCGCAATCACGATGCCGACCCAGAGGTCGCGGCTCCCTACGTCGGTGATTCCCTCGGCGACGGCCAGGTCCTGAACGTAGTAGGTCAGGAAGGGGATTACGATGGTGAACCCGATCATGTCCACCAACACGACGAGGAAGAGTACGCTCATCGGTGAGTGCTGCTTCTGGCTCATGGCATCCCCGCTCCGCGGGGATGATGCGGGACTTGAAGCATTGGCGAGACGCCGCTCAAGCAGAAGGTTGGGTGTCGGTTCCCTTGGAGATGGTGTCGATCACCTTGGCCAGGCGCTCGACGAGACTGACCTTCTCCTCGGCCCCTACGAGGGAGTACTCAAGGACCTCATCGAGTGAGTCCACAGGCAGGACTTCGACCATCTGCTCCCATTTCTCGTCCATCAAGACGTCCTGCAGGTTCGCTCGCGGGATTATCACCTTCTCGATGCCGGACTTGGCAGCGGCCTCGATCTTGGCTGTGACGCCGCCGACCGGGAGGATCTCGCCGCGCACCGAGAGAGATCCCGTCATCGCGAGATTCTGCTCGATCGGCACGCCCTCGAAGGCGCTGATGATGGCAGTTGCCATGGTGATGGAGGCGCTGTCGCCGTCGACGTTATGAGTACCCGGGAACTGCACATGCAGGTCGTAGTCCTTGATGTCCTTGCCAGTGAGTTTCTTGACGACGGCGGTGATGTTGCTCACGCTCTCGTTAGCCAAGTCGGACAGGCCCCCCGTCGCGATGACCCGTCCGGACATGCCTTGGGCGGGAGTCACCATCGCCTCGACGGGTATGACTACCCCTGAGTAGTCGGACAGGCCGCTGTCAGCACCTAGCACGGCAAGTCCGTTGACTCGTCCCACGCGGTGGCCACGGTTGACCAGCATCGAGTACTCGGATTGGCGCTCGAGGTAGCGGTCTGCAACTTGCTGCTCGAGCGGCTTGGCGATCTCCCTGGCCCGAGTAACGTGCACCGAGCGTGTCAGTTCGGCGCCCTCCTCGGCTGCGAGGTCACCGGCTATGCGCACCAGGCCGCCGAGCTCGCGCAGTCGCAGGGACAACTTACCTCGGCGGCCGCTGCGCCTCTGGGCCTCCTTGAGGATCAGTGCTATCGAACTTCGATCGAAGTGTGGAATCGGTTTTCCGGAGTCCTTGTCAGCCTCGTTTCGGACCTCTTGCGCGATGAAGCGGATGAGGCGTCGGCGGTTGAGCTCGGTGTCGGGCATGTCGGTGTTGACGTAGACCTCGTAGCCGTAGCCTCGGATACGGCTTCGCAGGGCGGGGTGCATGTTCTGGACGCTGTCGAGGTTGCCAGCCGCGATGAGGATGAAGTCGGTGGGCACCGGCTCTGACTTGGTCAGAGCGCCCGAGGAGCGCTCGGAGCGGCCGCAGATGGAGAGCTCCTTCTCCTGCATCGCGATAAGCAGGGCCTGCTGTTCCTCCATCCTGAGCATGCGAATCTCGTCTATGTAGAGCACTCCCTTGTTGGCGCGATGGACCGCGCCGGGCTCGACCCTCTCGTGAGCCGGAGTCGCCAAGTCGGCGCCGGACTGGAACGGGTCGTGTCGGACATCTCCCAGCAGGGCTCCGGCGAGGGTGCCCGTCGCGTCGATGAACGGAGGCTCGTCGCTCCGCTCGTGCTTGATTAGCAGCTTCGGGATGTTCCCCTCGTCACCGGCTGTCAGGCGGGTTCGGAGGAAGAAGTAGCCGAAGACGAGGATGAAGGAACCGAAGATGAAGGTCAGGATCTCACCGCTGGTGATGGTCGCCAGCAGGAGGGCGGCGCCGATGACGAGGGCGACGAACAGCAGGGTGCGGTTGGTGCGCTCCCTCTGCAGGCGGATCTGAGCCCGGCGCTCGGAGATGATGCGGGAGCCGCGTCCGGCCGGGACGGTGCGGATGATCGGCTCGTTCTCGTCCTCCGAGTTGCGGTAGACCATGACGTCCTCGAGACGCTCCCGCGGCAGGAACTCCGTCATCGAGCGGGCCAGCATCGACTTGCCGGTGCCGGGATCGCCGACCATGATGACGTGGCGTCGCTGCTCGGCGGCCTTACGGATCACGATTGCGGCGGCTTCCTGCCCGATGACCTGATCGACCAGTTTCGGGGGAATCGGCACATCTGCGGTCGAGGTTATGTCGACGCCGTCGATCCACTTCTCAACATGGGTCTCGCAGACCGGATCCTTGTTGACAGCGACCCCGAACGCGGCGCCGTCTTCCCAGGATTCCAAGGGGTCCTGATCGGGCCGCTCGATGTCGTCCGACTGGGCTGTCTCATCGCTCATAGGCGCTCCCCCGAGGATGGGGCTGACGCTCGCACCTTCTTAAGGTGCGTCAAAATTGGCAATCGCTGTTAAGGGCGATTACTGGCGTCGGCGGAGGTACTCCGCACCGTAGTAGTGCCACTGTTCCATAGTCCAGCCTGGGGGCAGTCCCTCGGGTGGCAGGGGCGGTGTCATCGGAGGCGGCGGCGGTACTTCCCCCATCAGGTCCGGCTCGCTCGTCTCGGAGTCATCGTACTCCTCCTCGCGGACCGCGCTGGCGTAGTCGATTGCCGACTCGGAAGCGAGGCCCTGGCGTCGCAGGACTATGGCGAGCGAGAGGACCAGTGCGATGGCCAGCAGGAGTCCGATTCCGATCAATCCCGCCGACATCATGGTGCTCATACCGCCGGAGTCGGTTTCAGTGTCATCATTCCCGGGCTCATCGATGATCTCTTGTGGTTCGATGGCGTATATCCTGAGCTGTTCCTCCGTGACGCGGTCGAAGTCGTTCTGGTCAACGCCTTCCACTACGAGCGTGATGTAGTCGCCGACGCCTAGGCCGGCGCCGCTGGCGGGGTTCACTATGAACGGCCCGTAATTGTGCGAGACGCCAGAGGAGTGGCAGACTCCAGTGATGCTGTTGCAGACCGTCCAGCCGACTCTGATGTCGGTCAGTACGTGCGGCCCCACATTCTGGATTGTGAATGTCGGATTGGTGCCGTACTCGACAGTGTCGAAACTAGCCACAAAGTCGGTTTCCCAGTAGAGAGGCAGGTCGTCGACTACGTGGACAGTGATGATGGAGGCACTGGCATCTCCGTGCCTGTCCTCCAAGGTGATGGTTACGACCTCGTCTCCAGACTCTTCCCATGCCATGGTCAGTATGCCGGTTATCGGATTGAACTGGGCTGCGCCGGGAACGAAGGTTATCGCCGTGGCCCAGATCTCCTCGTCGGGGTCATCGATGTCGGTCATCCTGTCGAGCAGCTCAAGGGTGGTCCTCTCGCCGATCTTGACCGTGAACTCTTCGATTCCCGTCAGGTCGATGCGGGGGGCGTCGTTGACGTTGAGGACGTGGAAGGTGATTATGGTGTCCGAGAACTTGACGTCGTCACTGGCCCTGACGGTGATTTCGGAGATTCCGGTCGAATCATCGTCGAGCGAGCTGACGGAGAGGGTGTGGCCGGAGATGCTGGCATCGACGAGAGCCGTGTTGGAGTTCGCGAGTAACTCTAGCGTGAGTCCCGAGACTGGAACGGGGTAGCCGTTGTCATCGGTGTCGGACAGGTACTCGGTCAGTCCGATGCTGGCCGAGCCGCCCTCGTCGAAGGACTGCGTCGGGATCGGTGCCCACCTCGGAGCGCCGTTCTCTACCACGTTGAACATCATCATGCCTGAGTTCACGTCGTCGCCGTCGTCGACGGAGACGAACATGCCCTGCGGGATCGGGTTGCCCTGGACGTCCCAGATAACCTCGTCGAACTCTACGACTATCTCGAGTGTCGAGGAGTCCCACTCCACGAACTCAGGCGAGTTGCTGTCGACGCTGAGCATAGAGAGCGGTGTCTCAGCGTCGTAGACGAGACCGATTATGGACACTCTCTCCTGAGTCTCTACCTTCACGGTCGGCATGCCGGCGTACTGAGAGTATCCGCTGTCCAGAACCAAGGGCAGTCCGTTGCGCAACTCGAAAGCCTCGCCGAAAATCAGCCAGTCGCTGGTCTGGCCGCCAGAATCGGTCCACTTTACCCTGAGGTCGTAGTTCCCTACCTCAGCGTTGAGCGGAGCCTCGATAGTGTGGACGTAGCGGGCGTTGCCACCGCTCCCGATCATGTCGGCAGAGATGATCCAGGCATTGTCCCAGATCTCGGTTCCAGCCTTGGCGTAGTGCAGGGTCGGGGTCATTGTGGACATGTCGTCCACCATGTCGTTGGACAGAGCGGTCGACTCGAACTGGATGGTGCCGCCCCTCTCGATCGAGGTCGAAGCTATGGCCGTCGGCTGGTTGGCGACGGGCGGCATGTCGTGCAGCGCGTTGCCGTCGGCGTAGTTGTTCGACGAGACGCGGTCGCCGGTCAGGCCGGTGATCCTAGCTCGGAAGGTCGTGGAGCCAGAGGCGTACGGCGTGATGTCGGACGTGTCGAAACCAATCGTCAGCGTCTGAGTGCCGGCGGCGGCGAGGTTCGTGATAGAAGCGCCGCCGATGTAGTTCTCGTTGAGTCCCTCGAGCTCGTAAATGGTTATCTCGCCACCGTCGTTGTAGGGGTCGACGCCGTAGTTCGTGACCTCGACGCTGACGTCCATGATGTCTCCCGGCACGAAGCCGAGGTTGCCGTTCTGGTTGTCGACTCGGAAGTCCGAGACGCCCACGTCGATGAGTGGGATCATGTCGAGGTCGACGGCCGAGAGGAAGGTGTTGTACGAGGCGTGCGGGCCGTCCATCAGAGCGAGGACGGGCCAGAAGTTCTC
>Ga0208206_1000088_pt1 | contig 21753 bp, 14 predicted proteins | sample DeeseametaMP1483_FD_184187 | JGI IMG/M metagenome (GOLD analysis project Ga0208206, IMG submission 184187) | Marine microbial communities from the Deep Pacific Ocean - MP1483 (SPAdes) | ecosystem: Environmental > Aquatic > Marine > Oceanic | place: South of Fiji, South Pacific Ocean | collected... | reverse complement strand
ACGGGAATAAACCAACGATTCTGAAGATTAGTTCTACTAAATCCGCCGGTTACTATAAGGTTGGGGATGTGATTGATGTCGTTTTGTATTTTACAGAGGCGGTGAAATCATCCGCTGCAAATGTCGTAAAGGCAACGCTTGAAACAGGGTCAAGCAATACAGATTATTCTCTTTCTTATGGTTCCATCGATAATGTTACATATATATCCGGCAATTATACAGTAAGGACCAACGACTATAATACCGATCTGACCGTGAATTCGGTTGCCATATCAGGAGGCACGGTGAAGGATCAAAATGGACTTGGTAATTCAATGACTGTTACCACGATCCCCAGTGGAAAAAATCTTGCCGATCAGGTCAATGGCATATTTGTGGATGGTGTATTGCCCAGCCAGCCAGGCGGGACAAATATTACTATGGTTGCCAAAGGGGGTAATGAAGTTTCAGGGAAATTTAACGATACCAACACCAGCGTTGAAGTCACGGTACCCCTGGATAGCGACGATTCATCCTTAACCGGCGGTTCAATCCAGGTACTGGCCAAAATTCCCTCTAATTCATATGCAAATATTGGGAGCGCATATACAATTACCTCTGCAAATGTTACCGCTGGTACTGCCACGGTTACCCTAACGGAAGCAAACATTGAAGGCTTGACGGGTTTTGCCACAGATGGTGTCATAAATTTTGATGCCACAGTCAGTGATATTGCAGGAAATGCCGGAGACTGGTCTGAAAGTTCCAATACCCTTACGATCGATGTGACAAGACCAACAATCACATCAGCCACATCTACAACCGATGCGGGACTATATAATACCGCTGATGCTATTAATACTACATTAGGATTTAGTGAAGCTGTTACACTCTCAGGGGGAGACCTAACCATTACCCTGAATACAACAGGTACTTCAACAATTGCCGAGGCTGATTTATCGGATGCCAATACTATTTCAACCAATTATACCGTGTCTGCAGGTGAGACAACGGCTGATAAAACGCCGGCGAAACTAACAGTTACTAAGGTTAATGTAACTGCCGGTGAGCTCAAGGATGGTGCTGGAAATCCAATGGTATTTCCTGTGACGGTTATTGCTGCAAATATTGCCGATGTTAAAACGATAGAAGTGGATGGGATCGTACCCACAAAAAAGGCCATTCAAAGTGTTAAAAGTGTTGGAGATACTATTCGAGCCGGGTATTGGAATGAGGACAATACAAGTGTAAAAGTTCGCGTAGGGTTGGATAAAAATGACGCCAGTTTGGCCGGGGGGACAATTCAAATAACCGCCCAAATATCAGGTAGTTATGAAAGCATTGGCACTGCCGGTACAATTATCCAGGACAGCGTTGCAATAGAATACCAAACCATAGAAGTAGCGAATACAATTTCCGGCGGCACAAAAGGCTTGGAGGAGTTGACCAATTGGGCCGAATTATCTACAGTTAACTTTAAAACAACTGTCACCGACAAGGCTGGAAATTCAACTGGCTATGATGCTGCATCAACCACCCTGATAATTGATCAAACTGATCCGTCTACTTTTACTACTGATAGTGTGTTAACCGTTACTGATGAAGTGGTGTATGGCTATTGGAATGAAGATAATACAGCCATAAACGTTCAGGTTTCCATTGCAAATGATGCCACCTTAGTAAACGGAACAGTTCAAGTGCAGGCTGAAGCAGATGGAACATTCGAATTCATTGGAGCCGGCAGTCTCAATTCAACTGCTACAGCAATTAGTTCTGCTGATCTTGGAACAGAAAAAACAATAACGATCAATGGCGCATCAACCTCGGCAACGATTAAAGAGTTAGAAGAGATGACAGGATTTTCTGAAGGTGATGTTTTAACATTTAGGGCAATAATTGTGGATGTTGCTGGTAACAGTCGGGTTGGTAGTGTCTCTTCAACGGAAATCACTATTGATCAGACTGATCCCGGGACGCCAGTTGTTGACCTGAAATCAACTTCAGATAGTGGAATAGCTGATTGGGATAATCTAACCAAGGATGATACACTTGCGATTACCTTAACGAATTTGACTAATACTGATTCGGTGTTTTTAAAAATTGCTACTACAGCAGTGGCACTGGCCCAGCAAGATGCAATTGATGTTCGGGATAAAACAACGTCTACTGAAAAAGATTTGATAGCCACGAGTCATGCGAATGGCACATACCTGGTATCAGCAAAAGCAAAAGATAAAGCGGGGAATTGGGGGGCCGATGCCACCGCAATTACGGTGCGGATTGATACAATTCCGCCCGATATCCCAAAAGCGCCTGATATGTTGGTCTCAGATGATAGTGGTTTAAGTGATTCTGATAATATCACCTCCAATCTTCGCCCTCATTTTATAATGAATGGCTTATCCTCAGCCCTGGATTCACTTCGCCTAGTGATCGATGGTGGAAGCAGTATTGGTCGGGATTCCATTATGTCACAGGCGGCTACAGACACTTTTAGGGTGAGTTCAGATCTGGCTAATGGTTATCATACGGCCGGGATTATCGCCATTGATTCTGCTGGAAATGTTCAGGCCACAAGCGCTGTCCTTGCGTTCGTAATTGACAATGTAGCGCCTTCAAAACCCGATGCGCCAGATTTGATTAGTTCCTCTGACACGGGAGAAAGTGCTACTGATAATCTAACCAATGATTCCACGCCTTCAATTTCTTCTTCAAATTTGGAGTCGGGTTCAATAATGAAATTATACTCAATCTCAAGTGGTGCTGTTACAACGCAAATAGCAGTGGATACTGTTGATACTGGAAAATCCGAAATAACCCTGACGCCCTCAACTACAATCAGTGATGACACGTATTCTTTTTACACTGTTAGTCAAGATACGGCCGGTAATCAGGTGAGTAGCGATAAACTGGATAACGTAAGAATTGAAACAGTGGTACCCACTGCGAGCATCGTACCGGCTGATTCATTGGTTCGTAAGGATGACAGCCCGCTTTCAATTTCGGTCACCTTTAATGACGGTATGGCCACTAGCCCTAATATAGCAGTTGATTTTGCAGGCGCGAATGATCTTGCGGCCACAAACATGGCAAACACCACCAATGATTCTATTTGGACTTATGCCCTGACCATTCCTGATGGCAACGATGGAACAGCGACTATATCTATAAGTGGTACAGACAATGCGGGCAATACTCTCACAAATGCAAATACAACTGATAGACTAATACTTCGGGTAGATAATACAGATCCCGTGTTCACCCTGCTTTCACCAGATAGTGGTGAATATGTAAACCATACGAAGGTAGGGTATAAGTTAAGTGAAACTGTCTTTTCGGGGTTAATTACCTGGACCAGAATCTCCGGTAATGTTGACGCAAATTCTCCCCATATAGTAACCCTGGCAGCGTCAGAATTAGATGCTGCAACCACATTTAGCAAATACACATTAATAAACAATCCCACTACACTCGTTTCCGGGGTCGGTTATAGTGTTGCCTGGTCGGCTACAGATACAGCGGGGAACATTTCCGCTGATTTTATTTCCACGCCGGTTTATTACGATACGACATCGCCCACGGCAGAATTAACCTACAGCCAATATTTTGCTACTGCTGATTCTGTGGTGACCATTACAGCGACATTCAATGAACGTGCACTACCTAAACCACAGATCGCGATTAATTATCAGGGCGTGGACAGTGATGTTGCTGTCACCAATATGACCATGGGAGCCGATTCAACTATATGGATTTATGCTGCAAAAATCCCAGGAGGAAGTGCGAATAATGGCCTAGCTTCGATCTACATTACTGCGACGGATCTCGCTGGGAACAGTCTAAGGACAGCGGATTTAACTGGTTCAGATACGCTAGTCGTGGATAACACGGCTCCTTCGGTTACCTTGACCTATGATGATCCGGATACCTTGGTGCGCTTCGAAGATGCTATTTTATTAGTCACGGCCACCTTTAGTGATTCTATTACAGTGGATTCTATACCCAAAATCAGCGTGAATATGCCCAGTGGGACCAACGGGGATATATCTGCAGGTGGAATGACCCTCGTCTCCGGAAAAGTGTATAACTATAGCTTGCCGCTAGTAGACAAGGCCGACGGCATTATCGCCATCACTGTTTCAGCTTACGATAAAGCGCTCAATGCAATCGTGGCTGATTCTATTTTTAGAGGAAGCGTTGTTATAATTGACAATACAGATCCCTCCGCCTTCACCACGGGTACGATTACTGCGATGGGGGATACGATTGTTGTCCCATGGCTAAACAAAGAGACAGACTCACTTCGTTTACTTATTCCCATATCCGCTACGGATGAGTCTCTACTCGATGGTGGTGATGTGAATGTGCAAATGCGTGTAACAGGAAAAATGACAACTGGTACTTGGGTAACAATTGTAACCAGTGATGCTTCCAGCCCCAGTGCGCCGGCAGATTCGATCAAACAATTAAGTGGAAATCAAACTTTTTTCCGGAAAAAAGAGGATATTATTACTTCGCTTAAACCTCTTGGATTAGCACAGGGTGACACAATACGAATTCGAGGATCGATTAATGATAAGGTTGGTAACATAACTTATGGAACCCAGAGTGAATCATTCTTTGTTTTAGACACATTACCTCCGGCCCAAAGACCATTTTTTGGAGATACCTTATTCACATCAAATAATGTGACCAGTATTCTTACTGTAAATAGAGATACTTTATGGACCAATGATACGATTCGATTTGCATTTAATAATTGGGTGGATTCTGTAAAAACAAATGAAAAAGCATCCGGGATAAATAGATATGAGTACGCCCTTTACCAGAGCACCAAAGCAACCCCAGATGAAACAAATCCTAAAGATTGGACAAAATTCCGTGATTATCGCTCACTTGTGTTAGATACAGTAAGGACGGACACATTTGCGTTAACACATAATCTCAAATATTATGTTGCCCTCAAAGCCGTAGATATAGCAGGAAATACCTCAGATACACTCAATTCTTTCCGCACCTTAAGGCATAACGCCCCTCCGGTCATAGATACGATCGCTGCCGTTGTTGCCAAGGAAGATGTCTTATGGGATCAGTTACTGACTGTAAATGATAAAGATTTATTGATTAAGGATGCTTCGAATAATGTCGTTAAAGGGACATTGCGATCCGATGTATTTACCTATGCATTAACCACCATGAAATTGGATACGACGGCAGCACCAATTGATTCAGCCGTGGTTACCAATTTAACTGCGGCAGTTTCTGCTAGCGGTAAGGTAACTTTCACTCCGACAAAACTGGATACAGCCGATTATGTGTTTCGCGTCATTGTTACGGATAATTGGACATTAAAAGATACAGTGGATATTGACATTACTGCAGAAGCAGTGAATGATCCGCCCATTATTGATTTATCCTCCATAGCAAAATTAACTTTTTTAGAAGGCGCCAATTCGGATTCCATAAATCTGACTCGGTATAGTTATGATGAGGATAATGATACCACTGATTTAAAATATACATTTAGAATTGCATCAACACTACCAAGCAAAGGTGGATACCCTACAGCTAAGGTTGGTTTTTTATCGGATTTTAGTCGTGAATATAAACAGTCATTTATTTCAAAATTAGTGGATGAATTTCCCTTATCAACCATTATTCAAAAAAATAATGCATTTCTGATCTATCCGGTGAATGTGGATCAGTTTAAAGATCCAATTAAAGTGGATTCCATCGCCATTGGTGATTCCGTTTTCTCGTGGATAACACCGACTGATACGGCATCTACAGATACAAATTATTATACATCTTCGGATATGATGTTGGAATTTACGGTCACAGATCCAGATGGTTTAACTGGAAAGGATACCGTCACATTCTTTATTAATCCGGTTAATGATCCACCAGTCTGGTCTGGTGTCCCCGACACAATTATTTTAGAAAATGATTCATTGTATTTTGATTTTGCCAATTATTTAACCGATGTGGATGACTCCACATTAACTATTTCTATTTTGCCTTTAACCTATGGGGATAATATTTCGATTGTACCCACAAAACCATATGAGACTAAACCAACGGGAATTGAGTATGCCACCAATGCCCATGTTGATACAGTTAAGTTTAAGCCGGAAGAACTTTGGTTCGGTCCCAATGGTCCATGGGTAAAAAACAAAACAGATTCCACACTCATTCAAATTACGGCCGCTGATGGCGACACATCTGCAATAGATACATTTGTCGTCAAAGTCCAGCGTGTACCACGTCCTGAGATCCGCATGTACGTTGTCCAAAACAATGCGTTCACCAATTATTACGAGATATTTCTCGTTGATTCGGTGGGTAAAACGAAGGACCTTACACTTAAAGTTCAGTCTAAATCTGTAACACTGGACACGGCGGCCGCCTTTACTTATGTAGGTCATTACAATTTCAAAACAAAGGGGACTTATACCTTTGAGGTTGCGGCGACTGGAATCGTGGGGGATACGATCATTACCCAAAACCTAGGCCTTGCATTAGCTAAAATGTATGGTGGATGGTCTGGGAGAAGTGCAGATGGTCAATTTAATGTAATTGGGAGAAATGGTGCCGTGGATTTTGATCAATCCATCATGATTTTGGATTCCACTTTATTTGAACCTTACTTCAACGATCGCGCATCCTATTTATTAGGAAATGAAGCGTTCCGTTTTAAAAAATCAGTGGAAATTTCTATGCCGGGTTACGATGAAGAGATTGCCCTTTATCAGAGATCTATTGGGACAGGGTGGATTGAATTGCCCTCTATTACGCAAGGGAACCGCGTCATGGCCTATACAGAAAAAATGGGCTATTTTCGAATGGGACCAAAAACATTAATCGTGCCAGGACAAACAGCACTTCAGCAAAATTACCCCAATCCGTTTAATCCAATTACAACCATCGAATATGATTTAGGATTTGTGGATGGACCACTTCAAAAAGTATCATTAACGGTATATGATATCCTGGGAAGAAATGTGAGAACCTTGGTAAATAAACAACAAGGAATTGGGAGATACCGTCTAAGGTGGAACGGTAAAGATCAAAATGGTGTGTCCGTAGCTTCCGGAATTTATTTTGTCCATTTGCTCACGGATATGGGTCGAAGTCAAACCAAAAAAGTAATGTTAATGCGATGACAAGACGTATGTCAAAAACTACGCTTTTATTCATCATGGCGATTGGATTAATCACCATGGATGCTTGTCGGAAAAAATTCTATGCTACGGCGGAAGATATGGCAGAATATGGTTGGGAATTATTTGAGACTAAAGAATATTTACCCAGTAACGCCTGGTTTTTGGATGCTGTCAGTGAAGATTCTGATTGGAAGGACGGTTACAATGGCTTAGGCTGGACTTATGCCAAGTTAATGGTTTTAGACAGCAGTATTCACCATTTTACAACAGGGTTGGCAAAGAAACAGCACCAATGGAATCCCATCGATGTGCAATCGGAAATTCTGGCTGGTCTGACCTTTGCCAATCATGCTTTAGGGAAGGATGCAAAAGTAATACAATATGGTCGAACATTCCTAGATTCTACTGTGAAGCCTCTGACTGCAGGGTGGATGTTCACCCATGATTCATTACTCAATTACCTGGATGTTCGAATTACCTTAGCCGCTTCTTATTTTGCTGTTGGAAAATTTGATTCTACAATTTTACAAGTTACGGTAATATTGGATTCATTGAATTCCAGTGAACTGCCGATAACAGATACGACCTTAGTTGGCCGAAAAGAAATGGCGAAGCAGATCATGACCCTCCAGGATTACCTCCTTTCTAAATAATTTCTCTTGAAAAAAGATTTTGAATACTGGATGCAGTATGCCCTTGTCCAGGCGGAAAAAGCATATGAAGCAGAAGAGGTACCAGTGGGAGCGGTCGTCGTTTTTAAAAATCGCATAATTGGACGGGGGTATAACCAACGCGAACGATTAAATGATCCCACTGCTCATGCAGAAATTATTGCCATTACAGCAGCGGCAAATACGCTCGAAGATTGGCGCCTCAATGATTGTTTTTTATTTGTTACAAAAGAACCTTGCCCTATGTGTGCTGGTGCCATCGTCAATGCCCGATTTAAAATGGTTGTGTTCGGCTGTTATGATGAAGAAGCGGGCTGTTGTGGTTCATTATACCAATTATGCGGTGACCCTCGCTTTAAGACTAAAGTGGCTGTGAAAGGCGGTGTCTTAGAAAAAAGATCCCTTTCGTTAATTCAGGACTTTTTCAAATTACAAAGAAACACGTAATTTCATTGCCTAAATTTTGGAGAGATGGCAGAGTCTGGCTGAATGCGCCGCACTCGAAATGCGGTATGTCCTTTGGATATCGGGGGTTCGAATCCCTCTCTCTCCGCAAAACAAATGAACGAGAATAAAAAGATGAGACATATATTAAAATCAATCCCTTTATTTTTAATTCTGATCAGTTGCTCAAAACCAGTAGCGATTAATGAATTAAAAGGAGACGAAGGAATTGCCATTGACCCCCAAACAGAAAAACCCTATACGGGTGAAGCATACTTAAATTATTTCGATGGACAATTGCGAATGAAAGGGATGTATGAAAAAGGGAAGAAAAATGGTATTTGGCAGTATTTTATAGCTGGAAGAGACAATCGGTATTATAATATTACTTTTACGGACGGGGAAATTGCTTCTGTTAACTATAATGAAGGTGATACGCAATGGTCAGGAATTCCCATTGCATTTAGTCCGGACTCGGGAATGTTGGACGGCAGTTATTTAGTGCAAGAACGGGATGTTTATAATTATTCATTGGCACCGGAAGTAAATGTAAAATTATATGGAAATATTTCTCAGGGTACAGTCACCCGATGGCATGGTAATGGTCAAATATATTCAATCGGAAATTTTTTAAATGGAGAAAAGAATGGGCTATTCCATTGGTGGTATGATGATGGTGCTAAAAAGGAAGAATCTACTTTTGTAAAAGGAGGTAGGGTTGATGTTGTCACCCAATGGTACCAAAATGGTAAAAAGTTTGCGGAAGCCCATTATAAAAAAGGACAATTAAATGGGAATCTTACATGGTGGTATGAAACGGGACAGAAAAAAGAAGAAACCAGTTTTATTAAGGGGGAGCGAGATGGGGTTGCATATTGGTGGTATTCGGATGGCGCAAAAAAAGGCGTTGCGGATATTTCAAACGGCATGGGGCTGATTACATTATTTTCACCGAATGGATCCGTAGTGAAGCAGTTTGAAGTAAAAAATGAACAGGTATATTGCAATTCGGGTGAAATTCTATTGTCAATCGAAGATATATCAAATAATGATCAGATTGCCATTGGAGATGGTACCTGTGATTGTGGTGACTGTTCTGATGAGGATAATAATCGATAGTATTCCTCTTCTGATTAATAATTACTAAAATTTGGTGCGATTTAAAATTCCATTTATGAAAAGGAAATAGAATCGTTCCATCAATAATCGGGATATATCAGCCACACATTCAACCCGATTATATCTATAATTAAATTCAAAATTCACTATTGTGATGGCCTTTGCTGAAGGCTAATTTTTCTGTCGGACAATGAAGCTCAAACATCTATTCATCCTATCAATTTTAACCGCATATCTTTTTGCCGATGATCATACCATATCGGTCCTGGATTTTACTGGGGAAGGGGTTGCCGATACAGAACTACAATCATTAAGTGAACTCTTCCGGATAGAACTCCTAAGACAGGATACACTCAAGGTGATGGATTATGGGGATATGAACCAGCTATTGTCCATAGCCGGGTATGATGATCTCAAATGTTCCACCATTGAATGTGCGGTTATTAGTTCCATGTTGTTGGACACCGAATGGATGGCCACCATCCATATTGCAAAAATTGGTGATGTTTTTTTGACGGAAGGTCGCTTGTATGCATCCAAAACTGGACGAGTTATTAATGTAGTTATGTATGATCATGAACTCTCCTTGGAGGGATTAAAGACTAGAGGGATGCATAATTTAGCTGAAATGCTCATGTCCACCCGAGTTCCTATGGAAGTGCATGAACGACAGGATCTAGTTTATATTAAAACGAAACCGGCAGGAGCCATGGTCAGGGTTGGTCGGGATACGTTGGGTGGGTTCACCCCAATGGCATTGGATCGTGTGGTGGTGGAAAGCCGCCCCATTATTCTATTAAAAAAGGGATTTGAACCTTATCGTTTAAAACATCTTCCAGAGGATGAGTCAGATATCATTTATATTGAGTTGCAGCACTTAGTACCTCAATTCGGACATGTTGCTTTCGAAGCGCCCGTACCTGAAGGAATCGTAATTGTATCCGCCGATGGGGCGTCTCGTTTTCTTGTGGAAGAAGGTGCCATTGAATATGAAAAGTTGGATGCGGGATCCTATCATTTAGAATCCGGTCAATATATTATCCATAATGGTGACTTTCGAATTCGTCACCGCAGAACCACTCATGTGAATCCACAATTTCATAATATTTTACTCATCGAAAAAGATCGGGATAAGTACAAATTCAAACGAAATTTATTAATCGGTTCTTTGGTTATTACCGCTGGATATCGTGGATATCTTCAATATGAATCGGCAAAAATCTATAAATCTTATGGAAGTGACATATTAGAAGGAGATGCGAATCATAAACAAATTGAGGCACTAGATCAACTCAAACCCATCATGGATGGCATATCCATTTTTACCATTTTTCCAATTATATATTATCATGGAAAATATCTACAAATGAAACGGTGGCTGCGAACTGGATGAAAAAAATAATCATTTTGATGATTCTATTATTGGCATGTGAAGATGCAAAACGGGTATGGGATAATCCATACGACCCTCGAAGTGACCGAAGTTTATGGACACCGGACACGCTCCAGGCCACCCAGTTATCTTCTGATAAAATTGAGTTATCATGGCTAAGAAAGGGTCGTGATTTTGACGGATTTACAATTGATAAGAAGGTTGGAGAAGGGAATTGGTTGGATAGTGTGGCTATTCTTTGGGATTCTACATTTAATTGGGTAGATAAGCTTGATTTGAAAGAAGTAGTTAATAATCCTGTGGAATATGCATACCGCATTTATGCTTACGCAGATTCAAATATTTCTAATAAAGTGAGTGTAAAGATTAAACCAAATATTCCTGGTCCACCGGGGTCTGTGAACGTTTTATCCGTTTCATATTCACTTCCACCAAACGCTATTCTTTCGGTTAATTGGGACAAGTCATCAGAAGGGGATTTTGGAAAATATAATCTTTATCATGGCGTTACTGAATCGGGAACCAAATCTGTCATACGTTCTATAGATGATATCAATACAACGACTTTTGATACAAGCGCATTCAATCCCCTTCAGGAAAACTGGTATTGGGTTGAGGTGGAAGATACTACCGGACAAAAAACATTGGGAACTGGAAAAGGTCATCCTGTTGATTCGGTTCCGGGTCCAGTTACATTAGATTCAATTACTTACAAGGGTGGCCAGTTTTTCTTCAATTGGTCCAAGTCCCCCATTTCTGATTTTGAGCAATACGTTATTGAACAAATAACACTGCCGGATTCGACTGTTGTCGATTCTTCAGTCCACAATACTCAGGAGACGACTTCAGGGGGTATGAATGTGGAAAATGATAAAGAACAGATTTTCCGTGTGCGGGTTATGGATAAATGGAATCAGTCAGCCTGGAGTAATGTGAGAGGTGCCTCATCGTACCAACGGGTGGTTAAAGTGGATTATATCCGTGAATTAGGGGATGATATTACCATTTCAAACATGGGTCCGTCATTACCGTTTACCCATGTATTATCCAATGTAAATGCCCAATTCCCAATTTGGATCCAGAAAGGGAAAAAAGTATTCTCACTCATCGATGGCGGCGTTGGTTTACTTGTGAATGAAAACGGTACCAGTTTGAGAACCATTTCCGGAGAGGAACCCCAGGATATTGCATTCAATTTAGACCAATCCATGGCGGTTTTTACTGGTACGGATCACAATATTTATATCGTTAATCTCAATGAGGATGAATCTCCTGTAAAATTGACGAATGAAACAAACAATGAATGGTATGGTGACCCAGAGTTTATTGAGGGAAGTAACCTTATCTTATATTGGCAGCGAAAACACCAATCTAATAATAATATAGGTGTAAAAGATATTTTCACCATGGATTTGGATGGAAAAAATGTGAAACAAATCACCAATGCCCAAAATGTAGAGAAATTTATTTTGCCACGCATGTCTCCAGATGGGGCTAAGATTCTATACGCCTTGGAAGGGGATGGTCTATATATTATGGATTATCCTGGAGAAACGGTGGGTGTGGCGGTCACGAAGGCGGATGGCCAGAAAATCATGCCTGTAAACAGTCAGTATTTCCGCAATATGCGTTGGTCGTTTGATAGCCAGAAAGCCATTTTATGGTCATTTGAGAATAACAGTTATTTTCTTTATTTATTCACGTTGAATGCAAACCCTTCATTAACCCTTTTACAATCCGGTGGACGATATGCAGACTGGATAAATGATACGAACGCAGACACGGTTATTTTTCGTAGTGAATCGTCCGACGCAATATTTATTAAAGATGTGAGTGAATCATCAAGTACAGAACCGACCTTACTACATAATGCACCCTGGGCTCAATTGCAGCCAAGACAGTAATGTGAAATAAATTGTAATAGCATTTATATGTCTGTACCCCAAAATATATCTTCAGAAATTTGGTCTGAACGGTTAATAGACCGACTGGCATATGCCCACGATGCAAGTATGTATCGGTTGGTTCCTAAAGCGGTCATTCGTCCACAGAATGAGGCGGATGTTCAATCCCTACTTGCCCATGCAAATGAAACAAAAATACCCATAACATTTAGAACAGGTGGCACGTCCCTCTCCGGACAATCACTCACAGAAGGAATAATGGCAGAAGTGGTGCGGGGTTGGCAACATCATGAAGTACTGGATAAAGGACGTTCAATTAAACTAGAGCCCGGCGTTATTGGTGCTCGCGCGAATATTTATCTTTCTCCACATCAGAGAAGAATAGGTCCCGATCCCGCCTCCATTAATTCAGCCAGGATTGGTGGTATTATTTCTAATAATTCATCGGGAATGGTTTGCGGTGTGAAAAATAATGCATATCATACAATGAAACATTTGCGATTTATGCTGGCCAATGGTCAAACGTACGATACATCACATTCAGATGATTATCCCCGGTTTATGAAAAATGAATCTGCCCTGGCAAATGGTATCTTGTCTTGTAAAAAAGAAATTGAAAGTCAACCGATATTAACGGAAAAAATACGCCATAAATATAGAATTAAGAATACGTTAGGGTATTCACTGAATGCGTTCATTGACCATAAACATCCTTTAGATATTTTTGCCCATTTAATTGTTGGGGCCGAAGGGACATTGGCTTTTTTCTCAGAAGTGGTTTTGGATACCATCGATGATCCACCATTAAAAACAATGGGGTTGGTTCTCTTTGATTCTGTAGCATCTTCCATGGCTGCATTACCGGTATTGGTGAATGAAGGTGCCGATGCGATTGAATTGCTCGATGATGCTTCCTTACGCACGGCACAATATCTTAATAATCCCCCTTACGATCCTCACCAAATTGCGGACGATTCCGCCGCACTTTTGTTTGAATTTCAAAAGCATCATGTAAATGAAATTGAACATTTGACCCAATCAATTCCTCATGCATTAACATTGATGGGGGGGCGCTTACCATTGGGCATGATTTCTGATGATGCACAGCGGCTGCAACTATGGAATATCCGAAAAGGGCTTTACCCTACGGTGGGTTCTATGCGAAAAAAAGGGACAAGCGTGATTACAGAAGATTTATGTTATGATTATCGTGATTTACCCAAAGTGGTGAATGAACTCAAATTGATTTGCCATCAATGGCAATACGATGATGCAGTCATTTTTGGTCATGCAAAGGATGGAAACCTGCACTTTGCCGCATCCTTGGATTTAAACAGTTCTGACGGCGAAAAACGGTTTGAAGGATTGTTAAATGACATGGCTGAGCTTACGGTTGGGAAGTTTGATGGGTCTCTAAAAGCGGAACATGGGACCGGACGCAATATGGCTGCATTCGTTGAATATGAATGGGGTGGTGATTTATACAATATTATGTGGAAAATAAAGAATTTGGCTGATCCAAATAGTATTTTAAATCCCGATGTATTACTAACGAAAGATGAGAAACTCCATGTGAAGAATTTAAAGAAAATGCCTTTAGTCTCTGACGAGGTGGATTTATGTGTAGAGTGTGGATTTTGTGAGCCGGTTTGCCCTTCGAATGAGATAACAATGACGCCGCGACAGCGTATTGTTGTTCAAAGGGAAATTGCCGGCGGATATGCAGATCCATCCGTATTGGATGCCTTTCATTATGATGGCGTTGAGACGTGCGCCACAGATGGATTATGCGAAATTGCCTGCCCTGTCAATATTAATACAGGATCTTTTATAAAATCCTTTAGGCATGAACATGAATCAACCATTGGGAGAGTCATCAGCGGGTGGGCCGCCAATCATTTTAGCTTTGTTCAGTTTTTGGCTCGGAGTGGGTTAACCATGGGAAAAGCAACTGAAAAAATATTAGGAGGATCCGCCCTAAAAGTGATTACCCGATATTTAAATAAAATAGGATTATCCCCCCAATGGAATGTCAAACTGCCCTATGCGGCCGAACCACTGCTTACATCAAATAAAAATCATGGAAAGCAATGGGTATATTTTTCCTCCTGTTTAACACGGGTATTTGCCAGTAACAATCAAAAGACCTCCTTAGCGAATATATTGACGGATATTTCAGATAAGGCTGGAATCTCATTGCAGATACCACCTGAGATTAATTCAACCTGCTGCAGTCAGCCATTTGCATCAAAAGGATATCATGATGCAGCCATTTCTATTCAGGAAAAAACCATAGAATTATTATGGAAAGCATCAAACAATGGTGAATTTCCGATTCTCATAGATACATCACCCTGCACCTATCAAATGCTACACCCGAATGTTGGATTACGGCCAGAAGTACAAACACAATTGAGTCAACTTAATATGGTGGATATTATTGAATTCCTGGCAATATGTGTGGAAAAATTGGATCAGCCAAAACTTAATCGTGAAATTGTGCTGCATCCAACCTGTTCTACGGAGAAAATGGGTCAGGTGGCTATAATGAAATCATTGGCAGAAAAATGTACAGAAAAGGTTACCATACCGATCCATTGGGGCTGTTGCGGTTTTGCAGGGGATCGTGGGTTGATAGTACCAGAATTAAACAAATCAGCCACAGCAAAGGAATTATCGGACATCAAGGGATATAAAACCGGATATTCCACCAGCCGAACCTGTGAAGTGGGAATGATGTCCCATTCCTCAATAAACTATCAATCCATCGCATTTTTAGTAAAAGAATATTTAAATCAACCTGTGAACTAACGCACTTGAGGTGTTGTCTTTTTTTGGTAAATTCAAGAGCAATAATCAAAATTTTCTGTCATAAATAAGGTCCATCAAATGACGACGCCATTCATGAAAAAAATATCAATTATATTTATATTATTCACCATTACTATTTGTTCGGCTGAAACGATCGGCAGAGTCATGAAAGCCAATGGAGAAGTTCTTATTAAACCTATCGGGAGCGGAACTTATTCTATCAGTGTGAAACCAGGTCAGGCCATATCCAATGGGGATGCGATTCGCGTGGGCGAAGCCAGTTTTGCTGTGGTTATTTTTCTCGACGATAGATCCGTGGTTAAAATTAGAGAAAATACAGATTTCCAATTTGTAGAAACATCCAACACACGCAGTCTCATCATTGAACAGGGTACCACGCTCCACAACGTAAATAATAAGGATCGGAAAAAAGCCTATCGTGTTGAAACCCCAGTCTCGGTTGCTTCTGTGAAAGGGACCGAATTTTCAGCCTTCCATGATGCGGTGGCGGGCGTGGATAAATTTGTAGGGAAATCAGGAAATTTTGAAGTATTTAATACCATTAGTGGAATAACGGTGAATGTTGGTGCCGGTCAAAAAGCAATATCCAATGCATTGGGTCAACTTATACCAGCCCCGGCAGAACCGGGGGACTATCCTGAGGATCCAGAAGGAGAGTCACCTGAAGAACAGCAGGACGAACAAGACGAACCCGAAGAACAGGATGATACTCAAGAACGGCAGGACGAACCAACCCAAGACGAAGAACCGCAGAGGGAAGAACCCACTTCCGAAACTGAGCTGGAACCCGAACAGTCATCTGAACCATCAGACGCACAGGCCGACCAGCCATCCACAGGTGATAAACCCAAACCGAAGCCCAAAAAACCATTTAATTTGGGGTTGGGTGTTGGGTCAGCAACGATTGATGGGACTATTTATAATCAAGTGGCGCTTCGGCCGGAATTATCCTTTGGGAAACTGGGCATCGGACTTGATTTGGTCATGTATATTGACAACCAAGGAAGTATCCGGAAAGACGAATGGGATGAGGCTTCCGATATTATTGATAAATTTTTATTCATTCGGTGGGGTCAAAAATCAGACCCATTCTGGTTTAAATGGGGCTCCCTGAATAATATAACGATTGGGTATGGCGGTTTGTTGGCTGGATACTCAAACATGATGGAATTCCCATCCGTACGTAAAGTTGGAATTAATACTGGAATGTCATTTGGTAACTTTGGTGGCGAACTCTTTTTATCGAATATGAAAGATTTCTCCCGAGGCGGAACCCTCATGGGTCTTCGCGGTACCTATAAGCTATCTGATGCCATACCATTGACATTCGGATTGAACTTTATCATGGATATGAATCAATTCTCCGGATTGAAAGATGTGGATGGAGATACTTATCCGGATATGTTTGATGATTTCCCCACCGATAAAGATTACTGGAACGATACAGACGGTGATGGCATTGCTGATGTGAATGGTGGAACAAAGGAACCGGAAAATGGCTGGGACATCGATGGTGACGGCGACAATATTCTCGATTCTGCTGATAACGATCTCACACTAAAACCCACGCCATTTAGTTTAAAGGATAATAAAGCAACGGCCCAGGGTTTTGCATTTGATCTGGGATATCCGATTCTGAAAGGTAAATCGCTCAGTTTAGAAGCCTATATGGAATACAATAAACTGATCTTCCCAGCCGTGGCTGGAGATGCCTATTACAGCCGAAAGGCCATGGGTGGTACTGGAATTACAATCCCCGGTATTCGGGCGAGTTTATTCAGTTTTTTGAATGTGAGTTTTGAATATCGAATTAAGCAGGGCTTTTTTGCACCGCAATTTTTTGACGGGAGTTATGATCTTTCCCGAGTGGTGGCTGAATTCAGTGATTCCACAACCATAATTCGCACCAAGGATCAAGTGATCCTTGTGGATTCATCTAGTACATCGGGTATGTATGGCTCTGCTTCAGCAAACTTGTTTAACCTGGTGAGCTTTAAGGCAGCATATGCCAGCATGAAGGGCGAAGGTGATGTTGAGTTAAATAGTTTTAACGCTATGATTGACATTAATGCAGAAAACATTCCAAAACTCAGCGTGGCGCAAGCGTATTACCAACGGAATAACGATAAAAATCCATTCGATTTTGGGAACCCATCCATGAATACTTTATTCGGATATAAAGTTGGTTATGAAGTGAGTAAAGGTGTGAGTTTGATCTGGGATTTTCGACAGTATTATCGGGATACGGGTTCGGGCTTAGAGCCGGTGAAACAAACCACTATTGAAACGGCTTTCAATTTTTAATGGCTGAAAAATTAAAAACAGTTTACCGATATGATGCAGGCAGGCGCGGGTTCGGAAAGGCAGCTACTGTACTGATTGGGTTAGCAAGCCTTTTAGTTGTGTTTGGTATTTTTTGGATTAAATCCTGGTTATAAAAGGAGAACATATGCGTATTTCAATTGAATATTGTACCCAGTGAAACTATTTACCCCGGGCTGCCAGTATGGCTTCCGCGTTACTTGAAAAATATGGCAATGCTGTCGAATCGTTGGCGTTAATTCCATCGGGCGGCGGCGTGTATGAAGTGATGAAAAATGACAATCTGATTTTCTCAAAAAAAGCTGAAGAGCGATTTCCAGAATTGGATGAAATAATTGAATCATTGGAAAAACCTGTTTAAACCATTACTCATTCTTGGTTTGATTTTTCCTTTGATAGGACAACAGGGCGAAGTTGTACCACTTACAAAACATGTTGGATATACACTGGATGCAGAAGAAAACCAATATTATGAAGTGTTTCCTGATATTTCAAATTTTGAAAGTGCCCAGTTTTTTGAAATAAACAACAATCGAATTGAAACCCGCATTTCGTTTGTGGAATATACCCGGATAAAAGTCAGCCGGAGAGCCTATACCCAAAAAGAGTTTATTGATTTGCAGATAAGGCTTAATCAAATGCCAGAGATCACCGAGGAGATTCGAGAATCATTTCGGAAAAACTTGACCTATTTACGAACAAAGGAAATTTTGGAAAATATCCAAACCGGGCAATATGTATCTGTTAAACATCTTAATGGAAAATGGGTTCGAGGGACGTTGTTATCGTATCAAAAAGAACGACTATTACTCCAAACTCCTTTTGCCATAAAACAAATTCCAATTTCAAAAATGGAGCGAATTAACTATCGTGAGAAAATTATTCAGCGACCGGAGTTGAAAATGCATTTTTATGGATTGGCGGCCGTTTTAGGTTTTGGATTAATGGAATCCTGGAATCGCAAAACACAACCGGCCTGGGGGCAACAGTGGCATAATCGCTTTTTGGGTGCCATATTCGGATTGATTGCCGGGGCGGAAGTCTATGATACATCTATGATATTATTATCAAAAAAAACCCAGTTTGGGCTGACCCCAGCTGAATTGGATAAAATAAACCGTTAGAATTCTGGAGATAATATGACAGAAGAAACAACTGATTTCAAAAAAGAATATCTCAATGAAAAGCTCCAAGCCATTGGAGATAAATTAGGTGATGCCTATGGAGAGCCGTTTATGGCGGAACTCATTGCTCGCATGGAACGAACCGTTGCCCATTTTAATGAGGAAGTAAATGGAATGCTTAACACCATTCATAGCCGGACCAGAAACCAATATGGATTATTGGCAACTATGCGCGGGGAGGACCCAAATGCTGAACCTGTAGAACTCAGTGAATTCGAAAAGAAACTCTCCTCGGGCGATGGGCCAAAAAAGGATGTTCCTGAAAAGGAAGTAACAGAAGAAAAACCCAAAAAGAAATTTTTATTTTTTAAGCGTAAAAAGAAAAAATGAGAATGATCCTAGGGGGGAAGTGGATCGCCCAATTATTTATATGTTGCTTAGTATCCTCGGCAGCCGTTTCCCAAGAATCTAACCAGAAATTTACTGAATTCAAGTCTCTCACCAAGCGTGTATATCATTACACAAAGGTAGAGTTCATTACACCGGAAGGTGAATTCAATGATGCGATTTGTACATTGGTTATTCCTGAATTAAAAGAAAATAGTCCTCCCTTTGTGGCTATTTATTATAAACGGGATAATTCTGATTGGTTTACAGAATCCCTTTATAGAAAACGTGTGCGGTACAGTTTTAAAAATGGTGTTATAAAGTTAGATCGTTCCAATTTCTGGGATTGGTATGAGGTGAATGAAATTAAGGTGGTAATAATTTATTGATTCAATAACGCAAGGCGATAATATAGCTGTGAGAACTATCACAATTTCAATTATTATTTTTGATTTTTATATCTATTATGTGAGAACATCTATCGGGTTAATCGTTCTAGGATCGATTTATCCTGTGAGTATCTCAAACTCATTTATTGTCATAAATATTTTCTCATACTCATAGTAAATTCTTCCGTTTTCAGGTATAACATTCTTTGAACAAATCAATCAGAAGGGATTCCCTGATGAAATGAAGTCGGTATGGAAATATTGTATATGCCTTTGCCTCTTTATAGCAGCTAATCCAACTGCCCAAACGATTTATCAGTCTGCATTTGCTTCTTTGAATTATAATAATTACGGCCTCTTAAATCTTGCGCAAACTCCAGTACAGAATCGAATATATACGACGCTTGCTGTATTGGAATTTGAAGTCGAGGGACTCAGTAAATTAGAAGGGCAAGCTCTTACAGACCGCTTTACTTCTGAACTTGAAAAAACCCAGTCAATTGAAGCTATTGTAAACCGTGAAAAAGTTTCGGAAATAATGGATGAACTTGAAACTGAAAGAGCGTGTAAAACGGATTCATGTGCTATTGTACTGGGAAGTATGTTGGGTGTTGATTATGTGGTTAAGGGCACTGTCATTAGTGAAGTAGGCTGGTTTACGCTTGAATTTGATTTATTATCTGTAGAAAAAAAGGATGTAGTTGAAAATAGAAAATCCTTTTACAATGGCGATCCAAATGGATTGATCACAGAGATTGGACTGGTTGCCTGGAATTTAGTAAACAAGGTTTCACCTGTAGAATTACTAAGAGAAAAAGAAGAGAAAGCTCGAGAAGCAATTCGATTGGCAGAAGAAAGGGCCGAAGCAGCGAGAATAGCGGCTGCAAAGAAACTACGACAAGCCAAACTAAATGCATTACTAAGATCATCCATTATCCCTGGCTGGGGACAGTTCTATTCAGGAAGGAAAACGTCAGGTTGGGCGTGGCTTGGCTCTGAACTGGCCATTGGCACACTTGCTATCGTTTCCTACACGCAATACAATAATGTTTACAGTGATTTTGAAGATGTTTACACAGATTATAATACTGCCACTGATCATGCAGAAATCGCTGCTTTAAAAGTTAAAGCAAAAAAAGTGCTGGATGAGGAGTATGCAGCTAATGATCAGCTTAAGATGGTGGCCTATGCTGGCGGTGCGGTGTGGATTGCAAATATGATTCATGCCTATATAGCCGGACCAATTCAAGCTGAAACAGCCTATCAAAAAGTCGGTTTCGATTTCGTTTTTGATCCGGATCTAAAAACCCCACAATTGAGGTTCTATATTGCCCTGGATTAAAAGATATAGTATTATTTTTTGTTTTTGGGCCATTTCCTGTGAATTGCATGACCCGATTTTTGATAATTCATTGGATCTGGAAGTAGCGGCAGAAAAAGGCATTTATCCGCCGGCACTGGTATTCTTTCCCAATAAGGCTGAAGCTACTATTGGGGATACGGTGGAAGTTGAAGTATATGCAATGGAAATTAAAAATGTAGGCATGGCTCAGATCGAGGTGCATTATGACCCTGCTAAGCTAACGGTTACATCTGTGGCACAGGGATCTCTTTTCCAAGGGGGTAACCAACCATTTTTTATTACTGAAAATGATATTAATAACGGTGTTTTAACTATTTTCATCACCTATCTTGGGCCGGGCGGAAATTCTATAGGGGGGACAGGCGATATTGCTTTGATTCATTTTAAACCCCGTTCAACAGGAAATACGGAATTCAGAATTAGCCAGGAAAGCATTTTGCTTGATCCTGATGCAAATACCATTACCCTGAATGGCTATGGTAAGGGAATGATTGATGCGCAGTAATATCCTATTTATTCTCATGTTTATTTCTTTCTTAGCTGCGCAGCCATCATTTAATGCCCATACAATTACCACCAATGCTGATGGGGCTTATTCTGTCTATGCGGTGGATGTGGATGGAGATGGTGATATGGATGTGCTGTCTGCATCCGGTGCTGATG
>Ga0208206_1000087_pt1 | contig 21938 bp, 18 predicted proteins | sample DeeseametaMP1483_FD_184187 | JGI IMG/M metagenome (GOLD analysis project Ga0208206, IMG submission 184187) | Marine microbial communities from the Deep Pacific Ocean - MP1483 (SPAdes) | ecosystem: Environmental > Aquatic > Marine > Oceanic | place: South of Fiji, South Pacific Ocean | collected... | reverse complement strand
CATCGCCGATAATATCAATGCCGTGATCTATCGTTGGGAGTTTTCGTTTTTTTGATGTATCGTCTTTTATCATATTATTATACCAATTATTATTAAACTGAATGCTATTATGAGAGCTATTCGTGTTTCGAAATCGCCCTCAGGCTTCAGGAAATTCATCTCTGGATGTATCGGATATCCCCACTCGTCCAGCTTTTCTTTATTCATATTATTTCATTTCTTTTAATATCATTTCTTTGACAATTTCTTGTTCTCTAGTACTTGCCGGTTTTATCTTTCGGAGTAATGCTAGAGCGCTTTGTCGTTTATCAAAATCCTCTCGCCACGCTTTGTGCAACTCAGTATTCTTGTTTTGCATTGCTTTGACTATTCTATCACGTTGATCATAAAAATACTCTCCAAAAGATGTTGTCATATTATCTCTCTTTTTTAATTACCATTTATTTCACAAGTAATTTATATTAATATTAATCCTCGCGAAGTCTGATGTAGTAGTAGTCGAACAATGTTTCAGGCTTGCATCAAAAATCACCACTCGATTTGCAATACTTTCTACCTTAGTACCGTCTTCCAGCTTAGTATATCCATCACAAGTGTTAAGTGATAATAATGCCGCATAATGGGGAAACTCATAATCAGTATGCATTCCGTGTTCATGTAAAGTTTCTCCAGAATATGGATAAAGATTGGCCTTCACACGTATCAAAGATTTTATGTCTAATTTCTGTAATATAGGAAGCATCTTCCCAAAATGTGGACTACATGGATGCCCGATTCCCCAAAGTTCTTTTCCGTCATGGGGAGTTACTATAGCATTCGAATAAAACAAATGTACAAACATAAATAAATTTGGTGAATCATTCTGTTCAGAATTTTCATACTCTACAATATTTCTTTGCACATGCCAATCCAGCTACCTAGTAAAATAGGAATCAAACCGAAAAACCAACCGTAACTGAAAATAAATATAACGAGATTCTCATTATTCTCATGTAATTTGTCATTCCGGGTAAGCTAGTCGTTCTAGCGTAACTTATCAGTCCCGCGGAAGAGAGAATCCATGGGTGCTTCTACAAAGCTAATCCTCTTTCAAATATTGCAGACCTTCGATTGTCATTCCCGCGAAGCTTGTCCTCGGCCTGATTGGGGAGCGGGAATCCAGGGGAAACTTCTACTTTTCCTTCATATTTGTCTCTTGGTAAAAAAATGAAGCAAATTGTAATTTGGAAGTGGATTGTTTGAGATACTTCTGAAATTATGACACACTGTATAAAAATTTATTTTTTCAAACCGGACTTGATCTGTGATTAATATTTACGATCAGTTTGAGTACGAGAATTGAAGAACAACTCCTGGATTCCGGGTCTATGCTGCGCTTCGCCCGGAATGACAATGGAGGAAAATCTAAGGTATGACTGTCTAGAAATAAAGTTTGAAACTAAAAATTTGTCATCCCGAACGTATTTGAGGGATCTTCTAAGATATCAGTACTTTGACAGATCTCTCCCTTCGGTCGAGATGACATGTCACAGTCGATAATATTAGCACCTTTCAAGAATTAATAACTAACGAGTTATTAAAAAAAGAGTAATTTTGTGATAACCAAAATTGAGATCACCCGCGACTGGCTGCCGCGTTATACCGGAACAGAGATTTCCGAATTTGGAGAATACATTTTGCTGACAAATTTCAGTAATTATTTGAGCAAATTTGCTAAACGTTTCGACTGTGAAATCAAGGGCAAAGGCCGTCCCATGCAGACTGCCACAAACAGCAATGGACTGAGCATCATAAATTTTGGAATCGGCTCTGCGAATGCGGCTACGATCATGGACCTGTTGACTGCCTGTAATCCAAAAGGAGTTTTGTTTTTAGGCAAGTGTGGAGGTTTGAAGCAATCTGCTGAAATTGGACGCTATATCATCCCTATTGCGGCAATTCGCGGAGAAGGAACGAGCAATGATTATCTGCCGCCGGAAGTACCTGCTTTACCTTCATTTAAGCTGCACAAATTTGTCTCTGATACCGTCCTGGACTATGGGCAGGAATATCGTACCGGTGTAATTTACACCACAAATCGCCGTGTCTGGGAGTGGGACAATAAATTCCGCAAGCGGCTGATAGACCTTTCTGCCATTGGTATTGACATGGAAACAGCTACTTTATTTATAGTTGGTCATGCGAATAAAATTTCCCGAGGTGCAATTCTCCTTGTTTCAGATATGCCGCTTATGCCTGAAGGAGTAAAAACTCAGGAAATGGACAAAAAAGTTACTGCAAAATATGTGGATATGCATCTCGAAATGGGCATCCAGGCCATGACCGATATAGAGGAAAAAGGTGAGGAAATCAAACACTTTGGTTACTGACAATTCGGCGAATGAAAATTGTGAGGAATACGATGATTACTGGAAACACTGAAAAAAATATTCGACCTCCTGCAGTGGCCTCAATGTTCTATCCAGGAGGTACTGCAGAACTAAGGAATGCAGTGCAGAATTATTTGAGCAATGCAGGCACAGAAGAAGACGTTCCCAAGTTGAAAAAAGGTGAAACTGCTGAATTACGCACACTGATTGTTCCACATGCCGGTTACATTTATTCCGGAAAAATAGCGGCTTCCGCCTATCGTCTTCTAGAGCAAAATCAAAATCAATTTAAACGGGTTTTGCTTTTGGGACCGGCACATCGGGTATGGCTTGAGGGTGCGGCTTTTCCTGAGGCAGATGCCTTTCAAACTCCACTTGGTGAGATAACTCTGGATAAAGAGTTGATTGAAAAAATGCTGGCGGAATTTTCATGGATTTCTGTCAGTGATGAGGCACATGCCGAAGAGCATTGTCTGGAAGTGCAGCTGCCTTTTTTACAGGAAACTCTTGGTGAATTCAAACTGCTTCCACTGGTTGTGGGAGATGCGAAAACAGAACTGCTTGCTGCACTAATTCAGCAATTTAGCGAAGACCATGAAACGCTTATTGTGATCAGTACGGACCTCAGTCATTTTCATGACTATCAAACGGCACGGGAAATCGATGCACGTACCGCAAATGCAATAGAACTTCTGGAGCAAAACCGGATTTCAACAGAAGATGCCTGTGGAGCATATCCGCTGCGGGGAGCTTTATTAGCCGCTTCTCAAAACCAATGGAACGTTCATCGGCTTGGCCTCTGTAATTCCGGAGATACTGCGGGAGATCGCGGACGTGTTGTCGGTTATGGCGCGTGGGCGATGACTGCCTGACCCTGGATTTATAAACGTATCGGAAGCCTCTTTGATCCCCAGTCTCCGGGATGATTTTCAATAAGTCCGGGACACTCAGATCCGCAGGAAATACAGAGTCCGGCTCCATCCAGGTTCCAGTCGCTTAATTCATACCAGTCCCTGCCGATTAACAACTCACCACATTGATGGCAGTATGTGCTTGATCCGGATTTGTCATGAACATTTCCGACATAGACGTAACGAATTCCATTTCCCAGAGCAATTTCCCTTGCGCGGCTTAAAGTTGAGTGCGGAGTGTTTTCGATATCACGCATTTTCCAGTCCGGATGAAATGCGGAAAAGTGCAGGGGAACATCCGGACCGAGGTGCTCCACTATCCATTCCGTCATTGCATGCAGTTCTTCCGGAGCATCGTTTTCACCCGGAATGAGCAGCGTGGTCAGTTCAAACCAAACCTCAGTTTCGTGCTTTAAATATTCCAAAGTTTCCAAAACAGCAGCAAGTTTTCCTCCGCAAATCTTTTTGTAAAATTTTTCACTAAAAGCTTTTAGGTCAACGTTGGCTGCATCCATGTTCTGGAAAAATTCGGCACGTGCTTCCGGAAGGACATAGCCTGCTGTGACTGCAACCGGATGAACACCCGAATCCCGGCAGGCCTGTGCGATATCCACTGCATATTCCAGGAAAATCACCGGATCATTGTAAGTGAAAGCGACGCTGCGGCAGCCGGAGTCTTTTGCAGCTTTGGCAATCATTTCAGGAGAAGCGGTTTCGGTGAGTCTGTCAAATTCACGCGACTTACTGATGTCCCAGTTTTGACAAAATTTACAGGTGAGATTACATCCGGCAGTTCCAAACGATAAAACCGGTGTGCCCGGAAGGAAATGATTCAGAGGTTTTTTTTCAATCGGATCAATGCAAAATCCGCTGGAACGTCCATAAGTTGTCAGTACAATTTGCTCCCCTTTTGCCTGGCGCACAAAACAAAGTCCACGCTGCCCGTCATGTAGTTTGCACTGCCTCGGGCAGACGTCACATTGAATCCTGCCGTCATCAAGTTTTTGCCAGTATCTTCCAGGATGATACATCTTGTTTTCATTGAAATGTTGTAATTTAAGCATAACAGAAATTATGCTTTGAAGCTACAGGTTCCTGGCTTACTTCAAGTTGGATAAAAAATGAATCATCAGGAATTAATATTTTACTTTACACTATTATTGATTCATTTAAATTCTAGTCTAAGGAAGCTTCAAAGTTGCAACTATATTTGACAAAATAAGAAATTTGATTATTCCCTCAGACTTCACCTGCGTTGTAAATCAAGTTCATTGAGATTGCCGCCTCTATTAACTGTTTGTCACGTGTCCAGAGGAGCGTTGATGGAGTCAGTGCTGTGGCGGTCAAAAGATGACAATCAATGTAACCTAATCCTTGTCCCATCAACTGTTGCTGTTCCATAAAGTACAGAACTTCCTCTTCAGTCGCAGTCAATGCTTGCGGCAAAGATTTGAGCATTTTCAAAATTAGCTCTCTGTTTTGCAAATTACCGCAGGCCAGTTCTCCGGTCACAAAGTGGTGATTCACGACTTGTCCACTCTCCAACAGAGCCACCAAATTTTCATCCACGAAACGTAAATGATCAATCCAAACAGAGGTATCGACCAAAATCATTTCATCCCTGTTTGCCGACGTGGAATGGTCTGTAATTTCGGTTCAGTTCCTCCGAGCCGTGCCAATCTCCGTGCACTTTCCCGTTCAATCAAAGCCCGTAAGCCCTCACGAACAAGAGCAGTTTTTTCGGCCATGCCTGTCATGCTTTGTGCTTTCTCCATCAATTCGTCATCTATGTTTATGGTGGTTCTCATTTCAATTCTCGATAAATGTGCGCATTATATATCATCGTATGATGACATTATATATGTACTATAAAAACAATTCAAGTTATTATTTTCCGTATAGATAGAAGAACACAATCTATTTTCCAATGTGGAATGGTGAGGCTTTTTTGTTTTGAAAGTGAAATTATTTTTATGTGCTTTATTTCTGCATGGAGGTTAAGACAAAATCCTGTAATGAAACTACACGTATTTTTTCACTCAAAGGGAATAAGAGTTCTGTTGTATAAATTACTGTTAAAGTGATACAAGAGCGCCTTTCAACTTTCAACTTTCTACTTTCCAACTGAAATATTATTATTAGAACAAGGCTGGAAGCGTTTAATACTTGTCAATATAGATGTACTTTTACCATTCACAGTTGACTATAGTTGGCGCAAATAATTAAATTAAACGGATGCAGGAAATAAAGGAAAAACACACGGTTGCCATTGTTGGAGCAGGATTGGCAGGTTCTGAAGCAGCGTGGCAGTTGGCTGAGCGTGGCCATGCGGTACGTCTGTTTGAAATGCGCCCGGTACGCATGACTGCAGCTCACAAAACCGGCGAATGCGCTGAACTGGTCTGCAGCAATTCCTTTAAGAGCCGTGCAGTTGAAAACGCTCATGGTTTGCTTAAAGCAGAAATGGCCCTGCACAAATCCTTGATTTTGAAAACCGGTGAGCGCTTTTCTGTGCCTGCCGGACAAGCATTAGCCATCGACAGGGAACCTTTTGCTGAATCTGTGACAGCGCAATTAAAAGCACATCCAAAAATTACTTTCTGCAATGAAGAAGTTATCGATGTCTCAGAACTGATCAACTCTCATTCACATGTTATATTTGCAACAGGTCCACTGACATCTGATGCCCTCGCCGCCTCACTCCAGGACATTTTGGGTGCCCAATATTTATCATTTTATGACGCGATTGCACCGGTAATTACTGCAGAGTCAATTGACATGGAGATTGCTTTTCGTGCATCACGTTACGGAAAAGGTGAGGCGGATTATCTCAATTGTCCAATGCATCATGAGCAGTATCAGACTTTTATAACAGCAGTGCAGGAAGCTGAAAAAGTTGAGCTTCATCAATTTGAGGACACACGTCCTTTCGAAGGGTGTCTGCCCATTGAGGTGATGGTTGAACGAGGTCCGGACACTTTGCGCTTTGGTCCTATGAAACCGGTTGGCCTGGAACATCCGGAAACAGGTGAGCGTTTCCATGCGGTAGTTCAACTTCGACAGGAAAATTCAGTGGGCAGTTTATACAATTTGGTTGGTTTCCAAACAAAAATGACATGGACTGCACAAAAAGAAGTTTTTGCCCTGATTCCAGGTTTGGCAAATGCGGAATTTGTAAGGCTTGGCTCGGTTCACCGCAACACTTTTATAAACGGTCCCGCTTTGATTAATCCTCAGTTGAACCTCAAATCACATCCAAACGTGTTTTTCGCAGGACAGATCACAGGTGTTGAAGGATATATGGAATCCACCGCAATGGGGATTTTGGCCGCCAGACAAATTGCCGCCAGTCTTGAGAATCGTGTAGAAAGTCCACCGGCCCCGGACACAATGATGGGTGCGTTGATCCGTTACATTACAGAAACCGATCCCTCAATTTTTCAGCCGATGAATGCCAATTTCGGTTTGCTTGATCCTCCGGAAAAAAAGATGAGCAAAGCTGATCGAAAAAAATGGTATGCTGAACGGGCTCTACATAAAGCCGCGGAATATGCCAATCAAGTTTGAAAAGAAGTTTTAGATGATGCAGTCCTAAAAAGTTGTCATTCCCGCGAAAGCAGGAATCCGGGAACTTGTAAGTATCTTGAATAATGGATTCCCGCTTTCGCGGGAATGACAAACAAGTGCGTGTTTGAATTTTTGTGAGTTCATTTTGAAAGGTTTCTTAATAAATCATGTACGCATAATTCTCATCAAAGTGTTAAATGTTTGAAAAAATCCTGATCGCCAATCGTGGTGAAATTGCCTGCCGCATAATCCGGACTTGCCGCAGAATGGGCATCAGGACAGTCGCCGTTTACTCTGAAGCGGATGCCGGCGCGCTCCATGTTCAGCTTGCGGATGAAGCCTGCTGCATCGGAAAATCCGCGCCGGCAGAGTCTTATTTGCGGATTGGAAATGTGCTGGATGCAGCCAAAAAACATGGAGCACAGGCAATTCATCCGGGTTATGGCTTTTTATCGGAAAATGCGGAATTTGCCCGGCAGTGCTCTAAATCCAGAATTGTTTTTATTGGTCCGTCAGCGGAAGCAATAGAACAAATGGGAGCCAAGGATCAGGCCAAATGTGTGATGGAAAACGACGGAGTTCCGGTTGTTCCTGGATATAAAGGTGCCGAACAAAGCCCGGAGTTCCTGCATGCAGAAGCAGAAAAAATCGGCTATCCCTTAATGATAAAAGCAGTTCTCGGCGGCGGAGGTAAAGGAATGCGGGTAGTGCGCAAGCAAACTGATTTTCCGGAAGCGCTTGAATCCGCGCGGAACGAAGCCCGGAACGCCTTTGGTGATGATCACGTTTTGCTGGAGTGCTTCGTCAGTGGGCCGCGTCATATTGAATTTCAGATATTTGGTGATCAGCATGGGAATGTAATCCATCTTTTTGAACGCGATTGCTCACTGCAGCGCAGGCACCAGAAAATAATTGAAGAATCTCCTTCACCTTTTCTGGATGAAAAACTGCGTTCAAAAATGGCAAACGCGGCTGTTGCTGCGGCAAAAGCAGTAAAATACACGGGGGCCGGAACTGTTGAGTTTATTGTCGGAGACGATCGCAAATTTTTCTTCATGGAAATGAACACCCGGCTGCAGGTCGAACATCCGGTTACGGAAATGATTACCGGACTTGATTTGGTGGAGTGGCAGTTACGGATTGCCGCGGGAGAAAAACTTCCATTGAGTCAGAAGGATGTCAAACAAAATGGTCATGCCATCGAAACCAGAATTTATGCGGAAAATCCGGAAACCGGATTTTTACCAAGTATCGGCACTTTGCAGCGTTTGGCTTTTCCAGGATTGAACCATAATAGCAGTGCGGACAACAGAGCAACCATCAGAATAGATAGCGGAGTTGAACAAGGCGGAGAAATCAGCATACACTATGATCCGCTGATTGCAAAACTGGTTGTACACGCAGATTCACGTAAACAAGCCATTCGTACTATGCAGACTGCATTAGCTCAATCCGGTGTTCTTGGAGTGGAGACAAATCTTGGTTTTTTGCAGAGCATTTTACAGCATCCGTATTTTGATGCAGGAAAAATGGATACACTGTTTGTAGATTCAAACCTTGAGTCTCTGCTTGAGGAAAATCAGGATTCAGTTGACTGGGTTTGCTGGGGAACCGCGATTGCCTGTTTGCTGGAAGATTATGCTGAGTCAGAAACGAAAGCCCAGGAGTCAATGGAACCTTGTTCGCCCTGGAACAGTCTGAACAATTGGCGGACAGGTTTTCCGGAACCTCACAGGGTACAGTTGCGCAATCAGCAGGGTACGGAAACAGAAGTCATGATTATTAAAGAAAATAATTCTTTCAGGATTTTAAACGAAACTGAGGGAATATTGGTCACAGTTTCCCGTCATGGTGATTTGCTTGATCTAAGCTGGAACACCAAAGGTCTGGAAGAATTTGGACATCATTTGCTGGTTCTGATGGATGATGTACAAGTTTTGACAGTACATGAAAAAGGTCGTAATTATTTCACTCGTCTAGATCCTTTAGCTTTTGAACAGAGTGAGGAAGAGAGCGATTCCCGGCTTTCGGCACCCATGCCGGGCAACATTATCCGTGTGCTGGTCCAAGCTGGAGACAAAGTTATTTCCGGTCAACCATTATTAGTGATGGAAGCCATGAAAATGGAACACACGATTAATGCTCCTGCAGATGGAATTGTAGAACAAGTTTTTTTTCAAACCGGTGACCTGGTACAAAATGATGCAGAACTGATCAAGTTTTCTCTGCTTTAATGTTGTTTCCATGTGTTGTACTGTAAGGTATGATAACATTCTCTATCCGGCTCCTGGTTATTAGAGACTCCTTCATGAAAAACATCTGTACAATTATTTTAACTTTTTTGTATTTACTAATTTTCCTCGTAAATGCCCAAGGTAAGGAACGACCTGTTCCTGCAGTACAGCATAAATATACAAACCAGCTTATCCACGAAAGCAGTCCATATTTGCTACAGCATGCCCATAATCCAGTGAACTGGTATCCATGGGGAAAATCCGGTTTTGAAAAAGCAGAAAAAGAAAATAAACTGATCATTGTCAGTATAGGTTATTCATCCTGCCACTGGTGTCATGTAATGGAAGTGGAAAGTTTTGAAAACGAGGAAATAGCAAAAATTATGAATGAAAATTATGTTGCTATTAAAGTAGACAGAGAGGAACGGCCGGACATTGATCAGATCTACATGAATGCTATTCAGTTGTTGACAGGCAGTGGCGGCTGGCCCTTGAACTGTATTACACTGCCAAATCGAGAACCTTTTTTTTGCGGAACTTATTTTCCAAAAGAAAAGTGGCTGGAAATCCTAATTAAAGTCGCAGATTTTGTTAAGCAAAATCCTGAAAAAACAAAATTACTTGCGAGGCAGGTCACAGATGGTGTGCGGTCCAGTGAAATAAATTTTGCCACTGATGAAAAGCCGGAATTCAGCATAAAAGATTTGAATGGTGTCTTTGCCGCTTGGCAAAAAAATATAGATTATCTACAGGGCGGAAGCAAAGGAGAACCTAAATTCCCAATGCCGATTGGCTACCAATTTTTGCTGCACTACAATTTTCTTGTTAAAAATCCGGATGTATTGAAGGCAGTAACAGTTACTTTGGACAAAATGGCAGCAGGAGGTATTTATGATCAGGTAGGAGGAGGTTTTTCAAGATATTCTACTGATCAGTACTGGAAAGTACCGCACTTTGAAAAAATGCTCTATGACAATGCTCTTTTGGTAAGCCTGTATTCCCGTGCCTATCAGCAGACAAAAAATCCAAAATACAAAACTGTTGTTCAAGAAACACTTGCTTTCATAAAAAGAGAAATGACTTCTCATGAAGGAGGGTTTTTTTCTTCACTAGATGCAGACAGTGATGGTGAGGAGGGTAAGTATTATGTGTGGAAACTTGAGGAGTTGAAAAACATTTTGGGCCGGGAAGCTGATTTTATAATTGATTATTACAATTTGACTTTAGAAGGAAATTGGGAAGACAGGAAGAATATTTTATATATTTCTGCAACCGACAAACAACTGGCAGATAAATATCAAATCACTGTAAGTGAATTAAATAACCGAGTATTTGCGTCAAAAGAAATATTATTGAAAGAAAGATCAGCTAGAGTTCATCCCGGGCTTGACGACAAAATTATCACTTCCTGGAATGCTCTGATGCTTAAAGCATATATTGATGCTTTTGAGGTTTTCGGCAATGAGGATTATTTGACTGCCGCACTTAAGAATGCAGAATTTATTGCCAGTAAATTAAAATCTGCTGATCACAGATTAAATAGAAATTATAAAAACGAAAAGGCAGGCATTAACGCATATTTAGATGATTATGCCTTTAGCATTTCTGCTTTCATTTCCTTATACCAGGTTACATTTTCAGAAAAATGGTTAGATACTGCACGAAAATTAACAGACTATGCAATTGATCATTTCTTTGAAAATAAAAGCGGAATGTTTTTTTACACCTCTGATCTTGATCCGGCACTGATTGCAAGGAAGAAAGAGATAATTGATAATGTTATGCCTGCTTCAAATTCAGAAATGGCAAAAAATCTTTTCGTTTTGGGGTATTACTTTTACAATGAAGAATATCTGGAAAAATCCTCAAAGATGCTTAACTCAGTTAAGAAATATACTTTAAACGGTGGCAGCTATTTTGCGAATTGGGACATTTTGATGGCATGGTTCTCCAGTGAACCATATGAAGTGGCGATTGTTGGAAAAGAATTTGAGTATCTGCGGAAAGAGTTTAACGGACACTACCTGCCAAATGTGTTTTTTTCCGGAGGGAGCAGTGAAGGTACTTTGTCTTTACTTGAAAACAAACTGGTTGAAGGGGAAACCACAATTTATGTGTGTCAGTTCAAAGTCTGTAAACTTCCTGTGACTGATACAAAAGCTGCATTGACTCAAATCTTTGATCAGTAATTGTGACTCTTCCATAAAAAATATTTTCCAGTAAAGCTGGAATCATGAAATTATCAAATGAATTAAATTTTAGATAACTGCTCATTGGGTAACTCAAAAAAAATCATGTCCGGAATGTCTGAAAAGTATTGTTTACTTTATTAAAATCCAGCAAATATTTAAGGCTCACTGAAAAAGTTTTTCTTTTGTCATCCCGGATCTTTGCTTAGCTTCCCCCGGAATGACACGGTTTAGGGACTATTTACTGTTTTATCAATAATTTATGAAAAAAACTACAGGAGTAAAAGTGACAGAAAAAAAATTATCAATCTTTGAACGCTATCTTACAGTTTGGGTATTGCTCTGCATTGTGGGCGGAATTATTCTAGGTAAAATTGCACCTGATGCTGCAGCAACGCTGAATGAATTTTCTGTTTATCAAGTATCTGTTCCCATAGCAGTTTGTTTGTTTTTCATGATGTATCCAATCATGGTAAAAATAGATTTTTCACAGGTTTTAAAATCGGCAAAAACTCCAAAGCCCGTTTTTCTGACCTTGTTTATAAACTGGGCAATCAAGCCCTTCACCATGTTCGCCATAGCCTATTTCTTCCTGGGTTATTTGTTTGTAGATTATCTTCCCGGAACTGAGATTCTGAAAAATGGTGAAGAAGTTGAATTATGGCGTAGCTATGTTGCCGGTGCAATTCTGCTCGGAATTGCTCCATGCACTGCAATGGTTTTGATGTGGGGCCACCTGGCAAAAGGGAACGCCGGCTTAACACTGGTAATGGTAGCAATAAATTCACTGATAATGCTCGTTATTTTTGGACCTTTAGGAGGATTGTTATTGAACATAAATTCCATGCCCGTACCATGGGAAACTATGCTGTTTTCAGTATCAGTTTATGTAGCTTTCCCGCTGATTGCCGGTTACCTGTCAAGGAAATGGATTCTTCAATACAAAGGTCAAGAGTGGTTCAATGAAAAATTTTTGCATTGGCTCACTCCGGTCAGTATAACTGCATTGCTTGTCACTCTGCTTCTACTGTTTTCATTTAAAGGAGAAGTTATCGTCAATAATCCGCTTACTATTATATGGATTTCTATTCCACTTTTCATTCAGACAGTTTTGATTTTTGTGATTGGATATTTTATTTTGGCAAGGTGGATGAAATTATCCTATCACGATGCCGCGCCGGCAGCTTTAATTGGTGCTTCAAATCATTTTGAGGTTGCAATAGCGACGGCAGTTATTTTATTTGGTTTGTCATCTGGTGCAGCACTGGCGACAGTAGTAGGAGTTTTGATTGAGGTTCCTCTGATGCTGATGCTGGTCTCAATTTGTAAAAGAACGTGTCATCTTTTTGATGAGTGCCACTTGGACTATCCAAACTGTAAACCTGTTCTTGTGTCTAATGAAATATGACTATCTCGTAAAAAGTCTGAAATCCACACAGTCATTTCGGTCGTAAGGAGAAGTATTACTGATATTAGAATGGTGGCTTATACAAGATTTCTAACTTCACTCGAAATGACAGGTTTTTAGATATTATTACGACTGCATCAAGGATGAATATTCTATTTCATCAAGACATTCTTTATAAAGACAAAATCCAGGAATAAGCACAATTATGCGAAAGGTTTACAGTTCTCCTAAAACGGATTTGGTCCATTTTGCCAAGAGCGTTCTGGAAGCTAATAATATAGAAAGTGTGATCCTGAGAGAACAGTTGGCAGGAGTCGTCGGCGGGATAGCTCCTCTTGATGCATGGCCTGAACTCTGGGTTCATGACGCTGAAAGGTTGGAAGAGGCTCGTCAGTTACTTGAGGCTTCGATGGCGAAGTCTGAAACACTGGATAAACCCTGGCAATGTCAGGGTTGTGGTGAAAAGATTGAGGCCCAGTTTACCCAGTGCTGGAAGTGCGGTACAGAGTTCTGGTTATCTGAAAGCTGATTTGATTACCTAAATTGCAAAACGAAGCTTAATACGGTTCGGCTGTTGCATATGTTATATTTAGGGTCAGAGTAATATTAATAATAAATTTTAATCTATAAAATTAATACGTTAGTCATGAGATTTCGCAAGATAATGATACTATTAACTACGGCATGTCATCTCATGCAAGGGGAGAGATCTGATAAAGAGTTTATATCGTGCAAGATCTCTCACATAAGTTTGAGAGGAAACGACAATACTCGTTACTGTCGAGATAATTAATAATTTTATAAAACATATGGCACGTCTTCAAAGAGCGGCACCAATAGGTATTCCTGTGCATTTATTACAAAGAGGAAACAACCGTCAGGATTGCTTTAATATGAATGGAGACTATGCAGCATATTTGTGGTGGCTCAGGGAGTATTCCGAAAAATTCCAGGTAGAAATCCACGTATGGTCTTTAATGAAAAATCATATCCATTTGTTATGTACGCCACAATTGGAGGGTGGGCTGAGCCGTATGATCCAGGCTTTAGGCAGGCAATACGTCCGGTATTTCAATTATCAGAACCATCGAACAGGTACTCTTTGGGAAGGGCGCTATAGATCATGTTTGGTCCAGCCTGAAGGATATTTGCTTAAAGTCTATCGGTACATTGAGCTGAATTCGGTGCGAAAAAAATATGTTAGCAAACCCTCTGACTACCATTGGTCCAGTTATCAGATAAACGCGCAGGGAAAGCCTTCCGCACTTTGTAAGCCCCACGCTGAATATTTGAAGCTGGGTGAATCAAAAGCAGAACGGACAGAAAAATATCAGGAAATGTTTGAACAAAGTCCCAGGGAAGATTTACTTGAAGAAATCAGGGACAGTACAAACAAAGGACTGGCTTTTGGAGATGAGAGTTTTAAGATAGAGGTTGAAAAAATGACAGGCCGCCGAGTCAGATCATTGAAAAGCGGGAGACCGTTTGGTTGGCGAAAACAAAAGTCATCATGAAACGATTACAGAATTAAATTTTTCAAAGTGTGTTAGTAGATGAAAAAATATCCAAAAAAATCTAAAGCCGTCTATTTTTTTGGAACCTGCCTGGTGGACCTGTTTTATCCGGAGGCCGGAATGGCAGGGATCAAGCTTCTGCAGCGTGAAGGATTGGAGGTCATTTTTCCGCAGCAGCAAACATGCTGCGGGCAGCCGGCCTTCAATTCCGGGTTCCATGACGAAGCTCGTAAAGTTGCCGCAAAACAAGTTGTCTTATTTCCAAAAGATATTCCGATTGTGATTCCATCCGGCTCATGCGGTGCAATGATCCGTAAGCATTATGCTGAACTATTTAAAAATGATGACCTCAAAACTGAGGCAGAATCTGTGGCAGAACGTATTTTTGAGTTAACCGAATTTTTAGTATATGTACTAAAAATAAAACTTAAAGACCTGGGTGAACCGATTAAACTAACGTGGCATACTTCCTGTCATGCAAAGCGGGAAATGGGAATTGACACTGAACCGAAGGAGTTATTGCGTCAGTTGAAAAACGTCGAATTACTCGAACTTGAGCGGGAAGATGAGTGTTGCGGATTTGGCGGTACATTTGCCGTTAAGGAGCCTCATATTTCTGCGGCAATGGTAAAAGACAAGGTTGATGACATTTCAAAAACTGGTGCAAGTCGCTTGCTCAGTGGAGACTGCGGTTGTCTGCTGAATATTTCCGGTGCAATGAAACATTCCGGAATTTCGACAGATCATCAGCATATTGCGGAATTCATTTGGGAACGTACCGCAAACAATAAATCTTAAAACAAAGGTATACGATGAGTACAGAACACATGAGTTTAGCTGAAGTTGAGAGTCTAGCAACTGACGCATTGATCGGCGCAGGAACACGTCTGGAATCCGCGAAGTCAATGGGTAGGGCTGCGCGAGCGGCTGAACGTGACGGTATACGGAGTCATGGACTGCTCTACGTTCCAACATACTGTGAACATGTGAAGTGTGGAAAAGTAGACGGTACTGCAGTTCCTGAAATAATCCAGCCTCGCTTATCCGCAATTAAGGTGGACGCAAAAACAGGTTTTGCGCACCCTGCAATTGAAGCGGGATTTATTGAATTGATACCGCTCGTTAAATCGAACGGCTGTGTCGGACTCACTATAAGCAATTCCTACAACTGTGGAGTACTTGGTTATCATGTGGAACGCCTTGCTGAAGCCGGACTTGTAGGAATCGGCTTTACGAATTCACCGGCCTCGATCGCGCCTGTAGGAGGGAAAAAACCTGTGATTGGTACAAATCCGTTTGCTCTTGCAGTTCCGGATTCTGCGGGAGGTGTGGCTTTCGTGCTGGACCAGAGTGCAAGCGTTGTTGCCAAGAGCGAAATTATTATGCGTGCACGGGAAGGAGATTCGATCCCTGAAGGCTGGGGGCTGGATGCTGAAGGACAAACTACGACAGATCCGGAAATAGCGCTCAAGGGAAGTATGGCTCCGAGCGGTGGTTACAAAGGTTTCGGTACAGGTTTGCTGGTCGAAGTTATGGCTGCCGCACTCAGTGGCGCTATGCTTGGTCTTCAGGCCAGTCCTTTCTCCGGCACAGCAGGCGGGCCTCCGAGAACAGGACAGTGTTTCCTTGCCTTCGATCCGAATGCTTACTCTGGAGCAGAGTTTGCTGAGCGAATCACAATCCTGACAGAAGCAATCCAGAGTCAGGAGGGTGCACGCTTGCCAGGTGACCGTCGCAAAGAGAATCGTCAACGTATTGAGATCGAAGGTGTTGAGGTTGAGAAATCCTTGATTAAACGAATTCAGACTTTTTGTACTTGAAAAACTCCTAATTAGTTAAGAGTTCACAGAAAAAAAATCCTTTGTCATTCCAGACTTGATCAAGGATCAAGAACCCCGAACAAGTGGATTATTCCGTCTCAATAAATTACTCTTTACATTCAAGATGGGCGCGAGTGTACGGTCCAATCTCTTCTTCCTCTAAAACCTTAAAATCACCGTAACAGTATTTAATTGCCCGTTCCTGCAACTGGTCACGTTCTCCTGTTTTGAAAATAATGTATTGGGGTTCCCTGCTGCAGCCGGGGAGTATCTGCAGAAAATTCAAGGATGTACAAAGGAACAATATTTTGAAAATTTTCTGCTTATGAATCATTACTTTATTTTTGGTTCAATTGCATGAACAGGCTTACACTGTGCCACTCTACAACTGTTCCTGCAACTTCATTTCGGAAAGTCTCCCGTAAATTATTAAGTTGTTCCGGAGAAAAATATGCTGATAACCGTTGTCCGTAGCTGGAATGGGGGCTGTCCTGATGAGATGGAAACCATTGTTCTATTTGTTCAGTTCGAATCATGGTTGGGATGCAGTACTCTTTAACCTGCCAGCGAATGATATTCCAATTTGCACCTTTCAGCTCATCACAAAGAGTGGATGGTGTCCAGCTGCTGCGCACATTTTCTTCATCCAGGTAAATTCCTTTTTCTGCGGTTTTCAACTTTTTCCTAAAATCGGGCTCAAGCAATTTTTCCGGAATCAAATCTGAAAGACGCTGCCCCAGAGCGGGGACCGTCTCTCCAAAAACGAAAAAGCCATCAGCAGAAATCCACGGTTTTAGAGTTTCAAGAAAACCTGATTTGTCAGCGTGTTTCTGCAGTACATTGCGGCCGACAATCCGCTCAAAACGTAAATCTGCAATTTCAAAAGACGCAGGACATCCGGAGCTGTCTACTGCAATTTTAGCTTCAATTCCGGAAGTGGTTTTTTTGAACAAAGTGCCAAGTATTTTTTTTTCGTTAGAGGATTCAACAAGTGCATAAACATTCTCCTCAGAAATACGGCGAAGAAATTCACCAAGGAGCAATCCTTCACCTGCATTGAGCACCAGTGCAAGAGTATTTCGTGAAATCTCGCTCCATTCCGTCAACTGATCACGGAACTCGTTAAGCAATTCCCCTGAACTGCCAAGTGTTCTAGCTTCCCAATAATTTAAATTTCCGGATTGTTCAGATGCAGTTTGCGAAAAAAAAGCTGCAAGTTGTGCTTCTCGGTTCCGTGCTACATTTTCCTGTATAGAAGCTTCAAAACCTTGTTCTGAGGGCTGATAAAAAATCCGGCCCTGCAAAACATCCGGAAGATACTGCTGTGCGACCCAATGATCGCGGTAGGCATGTGGATAAAGATAGCCTTCTCCGTGTCCAAAGGCTTTACCGTCGCGGTTTGCATCTTTGAGGGGGTCTGGAACTTCATCAGCCTGTCCATTGCGTACAACAGAAATTGCATCAAAAAAGGCAAAAGCCGAATTACTTTTTGGTGCGGTACTTAAATACAAACAGGCTTGTGCCAGGTGATAACGGCCTTCCGGCATGCCGACATAATCAAAAGCCTGGGCTGCAGATGAAACCACACCCAACGCCTGCGGATCAGCCATTCCAACATCTTCTCCGGCAAAAATCAGCATCCTCCTGAAAATGAAGCGCGGGTCTTCACCTGCTTCCACCATTTTTGCCATCCAGAAAAGTGCGGCATCTGGATCAGAACCGCGCATCGATTTTATAAAAGCGGAAATTGTGTCAAAATGCGCATCGCCGTCTTTGTCATAAAGCACTGCACGCTGCTGAATTGATTCTTCTGCAACTTCCAGAGTAATTTGCAGCACGTCATTTTCGTCAGCTTGACTTGTTAAGACGGCGAGTTCAAGTGCATTCAAGGCTGCTCTGGCATCACCTCCGGCAACATGCGCCAGGTGCCTGCGTGCCTCTGCTGCTAGATTTACTTGCTTGTCGCCAAAACCACGTTCAGAATCTGTCAGTGCCTGCTCAATTATTTCCTCCACTTCAGTTGATTTGAGGGACTGAAGTTGAAAAATTCGGGAGCGGCTGACGAGCGCCTTATTGACTTCAAAATATGGATTTTCGGTTGTCGCGCCGATCAGAATAACTGTCCCGTTTTCCACATGCGGAAGGAGTGCATCCTGTTGCGCTTTGTTGAAACGATGTACTTCATCAACAAACAATACCGCGTGGCGCTGATGTTCTGTACGTACTTTTTTGGCAGTTTCAATACATTTGCGGATATCAGCGATTCCAGACAAAACGGCATTGATTGAAAGAAATTCTGCCTTGGTAGTATTGGCAATTATTCGTGCAAGTGTAGTTTTTCCTGTTCCGGGCGGCCCATAAAAAATCAGGCTTGACAGTTGATCGGCTTGAATCGCACGCCGTAAAAGGCGTCCTGGTGCCAGGATATGACTTTGTCCGACAAATTCTTCAATTGTCCGCGGACGCATCCGGTCTGCTAAAGGAGCCTCTTTGCGGATTTGTTTATCGTGTGCGTGCTCAAATAAATTCACTTGAAAACTATTTTCAATTAGAAATGAATGGAACTTTAGCTGCCGAGTTTATATAGTGTGAGGTACATTTCAAGCTGTCATTGAAAAAGATTCTATCAACATTTTCCATAAACGGATACTGCAAAAATATGCCTTTCGGTTCTACAACTCAAGCACGGATTCGTGAACTTAGTGCCCTGATTCATCAATATAATTATTCGTACTACTGCGGAAATGATTCAGATGAAAGCGAAAAATATTGTGCTGACGAAACTTATGATGCCCTCGTCATAGAGCTAAAAGCATTGGGGAATCAGTATCCTGAATTGAAACTGGAAGATTCTCCAACCTTGCATATTACAGGTGAACCGCACTCTGTTTTTCCGAGCAGAAAACATCTGATTCCAATGCTCAGTTTGGGAAATGTTTATTCATTGGACGAACTTAAAAGCTGGGATACAAGCATTCAAAAACTGCTTGGCGGACAAAATACGGAATACGTTTGCGAGTTAAAAATAGATGGGGTGGCCATTTCCGCAATTTACAGAAACGGATTATTGAGCGCGGGTGTTACCCGTGGTGACGGCAGCGAAGGTGAGGAAATTACACCAAATATCAAAACAATCAGTTGCCTGCCTTTGAAGATCAATGATGAACGGGATTTGGATATACGGGGTGAAGTTTATTTGCCACGGAAAAATTTTGACGCTTACAATCAGCAACGCATCAGTTCCGGTGAACTGCCTTTTAAAAATCCAAGAAACGCAGCTGCTGGTTCTTTGCGGCTTTTGGACAGTACTGAAACACGACGCAGAAACTTAGCTGTCTTTATCTACACAATTGCAGAAGGTGCACCTGAGGAATCCCATGCAGGAAATTTGGAATTTTTACAACAACAGGAATTTCCGGTCAATCCGGAAACAAAAAAAGTTGGATCAATCAAAGAGGTGCTCGAATTTTGTCGTTACTGGGAAGAACATAAAGAAGAACTGCCTTATGATATTGACGGCATTGTACTGAAAATCAATTCACTTAAACAGCAGCGGCAGCTGGGTTTTACTGCAAAATCACCTCGCTGGGCGACAGCTTTTAAATTTACTGCAGAACAGGCTTTTTCCGTGTTACGGGAAGTGGAAGTTGGGGTGGGGCGAACCGGTAATTTAACACCTGTGGCAATTCTTGATCCGGTTGAACTTAACGGAACCATTGTAGGTCGCGCAACACTTCATAACTATGATCAGGTAGAACGATTCAACCTGCATCTTGGTGATCATGTGACACTGGAAAAGGGCGGTGAAATTATTCCAAAAATTGTTGCAGTTGATCCAACTAAGCGCCACTCAGCTGCGCAAAAAATCAAGCCGCCGCAATGCTGTCCCTCGTGTGGTACTTCAGCTGTTCGTTTTCAAGATGAAGTGGAGTGGCGCTGTCCAAATTCTGAATGTCCTGCTCAGCAAAAAGAGCAGATTTTACATTTTGTTTCACGCAGAGCAATGGATATGGACACAATTGGCCCCGCATTGATTGAACAATTGATGACTAAAAATTTGCTGCAAAATGCCGCGGACCTTTATTTGCTTCGTCACGAAGACTTGTCAGGACTCGAACGTATGGCTGATAAATCTGCAGCAAATGTACTGTCCAGTATAGAAAAATCGAAAAAGTGTGAGTTGGCTCAATTCGTTCATGCACTTGGAATTGCAAATGTTGGAGAAAAAACAGCTAGCATCTTGGCACAGCATTTTGGTACTCTGGAAAGACTAATGTCTGGTACGCCGGATGATTTTGAAAAAGTAGAGGCCATTGGTCCAGTGATTGCTGAAAGTATAATTGATTTTTTTCAGGATCAGCGGCAACGTCAGCTAATTGCTGATTTTCTCGAACGCGGTGTTTCTCCTGCTGAGGTAAAAATTCTGGAGATTGTTGACTCGCCATTCAGCGGAAAAATTGTTGTTTTGACCGGAACGCTTTCTGAGCCCCGCGATGTTTGGAAAAAACGCCTGATCCAGGCTGGAGCAAACGTAACCGGCAGTGTTTCCAAAAAAACCGACTTTGTGCTTGCCGGTGAAAATGCAGGTTCAAAGTTGGAAAAAGCAGAAAAACTTGAGGTTGCAGTGATTGACGAAACAACGGCACTTAATCTGTTGGAACAAATCAGTTGATTTCTCATTATTGATACAATAGTAAAAAGTTTGAAATCCATACTGTCATTTCGAGCGAAGCGAGAAATCTTAATGATATTAGTGTGGTCGCTTATACAAGATTTATCGCTTCGCTCTAAATGACAAGGTTTCAGGACTTTTTTTTAGATTGAATCACTTTCAAAAATACGGTTTGAACTGATAGCTGACAACTGACAACTGATAGCTGATTGCAGAAAACTTAAAACTGATTACTAAAAACTACCCATGAAAGGTGTAATTTTAGCTGCTGGTTATGCAACCAGATTTTTACCTGCATCAAAAACAATTCCCAAAGAAATGTTTCCGCTTATTGACCGTCCGGCCATTGATTTCATTGTGCAGGAAATGGTGGATTCAGGTATTCACGATATTTTGCTAGTTTCGTCACGCAGGAAGAAAGTGATGGAGGATTATTTTGATCGGGAGATTGAGTTGTCTTCTGCATTTTCGAAGTCCAACGAAATTGAAAAACTGGAAGTAATAAAACCAATCGAAGCCAACATTTTTACATTGCGCCAACAACGAATGATGGGCACAGGGAACGCCTTGATGCTGGTTGAACCGTTTGTAGATAATCAGCCATTTGTCGTGGCCTATCCTGACGATATAGTTCTTGGTGAAAAGCCTCTCAGCAGGCAACTGATTGATGCCTGGGAAAAAACCGGCAACACGGTTTTGGCAGTTAAAGAGTTGGAGGAAGATCAGCTTTCTCGCTATGGAGTGATTGACCCGGCAGATTCCGGAAAAATTATGCAGGTCAATAAAATGGTAGAAAAACCTCTTCCGGGTACTGCACCCAGTCGTTTTGTTTCCTATGGACGTTACCTCTACACTCCGGATCTTTTTGAGGCACTGCGCAGGAGCGATAAAAGTCATTCGCATCAGAGTGAATTTACTCAAACCGAGGCGATCAATCATCTGGCTGCACAGGGGCAGGTGTCGGCCCTGCAGTTTGAAGGAACCCGTTATGATTTGGGAGAACCACTCGGTTTTCTGACTTCTGCCATGCAAATCGGCTTGTTGCGTCCGGAATACAAGACTGCTTTGCTGGATGAAATGCGGAGGTTGCTCAAACTGCACGACAATCCCGACAATGAAAACAGCGGTTAAAATCCTCTTCTTTTTATCCCGTTGCTGTTTTTATCTCTCCAGTTTAATAAATGAAAAGTTCGGAAGTTTCCACACTTAAAACACCATCAGGCTACGTTGGATACTTGATGAACGGATTATTCA
>Ga0208206_1000085_pt1 | contig 22249 bp, 21 predicted proteins | sample DeeseametaMP1483_FD_184187 | JGI IMG/M metagenome (GOLD analysis project Ga0208206, IMG submission 184187) | Marine microbial communities from the Deep Pacific Ocean - MP1483 (SPAdes) | ecosystem: Environmental > Aquatic > Marine > Oceanic | place: South of Fiji, South Pacific Ocean | collected... | reverse complement strand
GAGGGTTGCTCTTCGAAGGCGAGCTCGATGAAGCCAGGCTCGTCGTCGCCCTCGCCCATGCCCGCGCTCAGTCGCGTCGCGCCATCAAGCCTGCCATGGCTACGGCGGCCACAGCGAGGACGGCGCCGAAGCCCGGCAGCTCCTCCTCGTCATCATCATCCTGACCTTGACAGGATCGGTCGGAGCCACCCCACGCCTCGCCGTCGAACCAGCAGTCGGACCAGACCTTCCAGCCGAATCCGTCCTCCGGGACCGTCTCGTTGCCGCCATCAGCCCAGTTCAGCTCGATTCGCCAGTTGACGTAGGTGGAGTTGTGGTCGGGAATCAGGGAACCCGTCCACGTTCTGCCGTCAGAGCTGGATGTGAGACTGCCGGGCTCCGGTGGGTAGCACACACCCGAGTTGACGCAGATCTGGGTGGTCCAACCCACGCTCGTGCCGTTCGAGGCAGCCTCCTCAGCGATGGTGACGGTGATGTCGAACCGCTCGCTGGCAGGGGCGACGTCAGCCGTCTCGACCGATACGATGGCGGTGCCTTCTATCTCGGCCGCCTCGTTCACCCCGCCTGCCGCGGCTGCCAGCGGCATCAGCAGGACGACTACCAGTATGGCTGAACTGCGCATGCCGCACCGTCACGCCCCCCACTGATGAAGGCTGAGGTGCGGTGTCCGCTAGGTCTCGAGCTCCCATAGGTCGTCGCCGACCCAGTGGAGCGTGCTCACCGCCTTGCCGTTGGTCATCTCCGTCATCTCGTCCCCGCTGACCAGTGCGACCCCTATGGCCAGGGGCTTGCCGTGCTCCTCGTCGCGAATCCAGACCAGTTCGCCGGCTTGCAGCGAGGGGTCGGCGAGGTGGATGCCTGCCCCCATGCAGTCGGCGCCGTTCATCAGGAAGGGGATGGCGCCATGGTCGACGGCGGCCCAGCAGCGCTCAGGCTGCCATGCGATGACGCCTCGCAGCGTCGGGAACCAAGACCTGCCGTCGCCGGTCTCGACGTGCATTCCGAGGGGCACCCTGTCGACCAGAATCAGGTCACGCCCCTCGAAGTGAGCCTTCTCGAGGAAGCTCTCGGTGAGGTCCAGATCGAGGCCCACGGACTCGCCGAGTCGGCGGATCACCTCGCGCACGTGCTTGTGCCTCACAGGTGTGCGCCGACGCAGCCTCTTCTCGCTCACGCACCGCAGTGACTGCGTTCCTGAGAAGAACATACTGCATCAGCGGCACGACGGACACGTTGAAGACGGGCGCTCGCTGGCGTCGGCCCGATGCTAGTCGTATGCCTCGACCTGGAGGGCGTCCTGATGCCCGAGGTATGGATCGAGGTGGCCGAGCGCACAGGCATCCCGGAACTGCGCATAACGACCCGCGACGAGCCGGACTACGGCAAGCTGATGCGATACCGGCTCGACATCCTCGATGCGAACGGGCTGACCATCGACGACATCACCGATGTGATCGAGGGGATGCAGCCTCTGGACGGTGCGGTCGAGTTCCTCGACTGGCTCAGGTCCAACTGGCAGGTCATCGTCCTCTCGGACACCTTCTCCCAGTTCGCGGGCCCGATGATGGAAAAGCTCGACCGACCGACCCTGTTCTGCCACAGCCTCGTCATCGACGAGGAGTCGCGACGCATCGCCGACTGGACCATCCGCCTCGAGAACCAGAAGTGCCGCGCGGTCGAGGCGCTCCGGGCGATGAACTTCAACGTCATCGCCATCGGCGACTCGTACAACGACACCTCGATGCTGGCTGCGGCCAACACGGGCATCCTTCTCAACCCCCCGCAGAACGTCACCGACGAGTTCCCCCAGCACCCAGTCGCGACGGACTACACCGAGTTGCGCGCTGCCATCGAGCAAGCCGCCTCGGCTATCGGCGAATAGGCACGCAGCCGCCGCCTCGGCGCATCGTCCAATCCATTGAAATAAGGGCGGTCGGTCGGCGGGACGCATGGCAAAGTGGCATGGCATATCCCGCCGAAAGCCGAGCGGTGGCCGCTTGAAGCGACCGAGCCGCTATCGCGGCAAGCGCAGGAGGGAGATATCCAGCGAGAACCAGTTCGCCTACGTGGGCGCGGAGGACAAGCGCAAGGGGTACCGCAAGCGAGCGGGCTCCCAGACGGTGAGGGTGATGTTAGCCAACCAGATCAACGTCAGCGACCCCAAGGAGGGCAAGACGACCAGGGCGACCATCAGCGGCGTGGTGGAGAACGACGCCGACCCCAACTACGTCCGACGCAACATCATCACCAAGGGCGCCATCCTCGATACCGACGTGGGACTCGTGCGCGTGACCAGCAGGCCTGGCATGGACGGCGTTGTCTGCGGCGTCCTTCTCGAGGACTGAGGCTCGCGAAGCCCTCAAGTCAGTCCGTTTACGCGGAGGTAGCGATAGCATGCCCCACGACGCCAGCAAAATGAACCTCTGGACCGGCTACTTCGACTCCAGGCTGAGCCGAGCCGGCGGCCGGCGCGTCCCCAAGGAGGCCAGCGTGTCGAATCCCACCCTCGAGACCGTGGCATGGGCAGCCCGGGCAGTGGGGATCACCAAGATGAAGCGCGAGTCGGAGGCCAGCCACCCCTCGCGTCCGCATCAGCAGGAGGGACGACTCGTGCTCTCCGCCCAGGACGCGCTCAGCGCTACCAACGCAGATAGCAAGGAAGGCGTCATGCAGTCGATCGGCATCTGTCTGCGCAGCCAGATGAAGGAGGCCAAGGAGCACGACAGTCAGGTACGGGCCAGAGGCCCCTCCAAGGGCGACCGCAGGCGGCGCGCCCAGCGCAAGACGTTCAAGCAGAAGAGCGGACAGCGACGCAAGAGGTTCGGTCGCTGACCGCAATCACCTTGTCCGCCCCCCTTCTTGGCGCCCCATGGAGTACCGCATCATCAAGTCGAAGACCCTTGAGAGTCTGGAGGAGGAAGTCAACGCCGCCTTGGAAGACGGCTGGGTCCCGACGGGCGGGCCGATGAACCTCCCGTTCGGCTTCGCCGGGTACTTCCAAGGCATGGTCCGCGAGTGATTCACTCGACAGCCACGGTCCACCCGCGCTCGTCCGGGATCCGCCGTTGCTGGATGGCGGTCAGCGTGTCGTGAATCCGTCTGGTGACCGGGCCGACCTGCCCGTCGCAATACTCCACGGCCCTGTCGCCGTGCTGGATCGAGCCGATGGAGGCGATGACGGCGGCGGTCCCCGCGCAGAAGCACTCGTCGGCGCTGAGCGCGTAGCTGACGTCGACTTTCTCCTCTCGCACCTCGTGACCCATGTCTCTGGCTATCTCGATGACCGACGCCCGGGTGACTCCCGGCAGTATCGTGCCTGTCAGCTCGGGCGTCGAGACCACTCCGTCCTTGACGCAGAAGAAGTTGGCAGCACCGACCTCCTCGACGTACCTGTGGTGCAACGCGTCGAGGTAGATTATCTCGGCGAAGCCGAGTCTCTTGGCCTCTCTCGAGGGCACCATGCCGGGTGCGTAGTTGCCAATCGCCTTGACCCCGCCCGAGCCGCCGGGCGCGGCCCGGTGGAACTCATCGCTGATCTTGAGCGAAATCGGCTTGAGACCGCCCTTGAAGTAAGGCCCGACGGGCGCGCCGTACACTACGAAGGTGTATTCGGGAGCGGGGGCGACACCGAGGACCTCGCCGCTTCCCATCAGCAGCGGTCGCACGTACAGCGCGCCCTTGCCCATCGGCGGCACCCAGCGGCTGTTCTCCGAGACCGTCTGGTGGATCGCGTCGAGGAACATCTCCTCGGGGACTACGGGCACTCCGAGGCGCCTCGCACCATCCTGCATGCGCCTCGCGTTGCGCTCCGGCCGGAACAGCACGATGCTGCCGTCGGCCGCGCGCTGGGCCTTCATCCCCTCGAACAGGCCTTGGCCGTAGTTGAGAACCCCAGCCGCAGGTGACATGCTGAGGTTCTGGAAGTCCTGCATCACGCCAGATTGCCATTCCCCGCCCTCCTTGCAGTGGGCGATGTACATCCTGTCGGTTTTCGTGAAGCTGAATATCATCGAGTCCCAGTCGATCGCTGGATCACTTTCCAACACCAATGCACCCCGGATTGTTTCGCTGGTGAGGGGGTTGGCTTTCAACGGTTCCGCTTAGGACCCTCCAGTATCGTTTTGGACTCTCGTGATTACATAGATTGAAGGCGTCTGAGTCCAGCCTGAGCCTGAGGGACAACCATGCAATGGGAGGAGGAGATGTGCATCATATCAGGCTCCTATCAATCGGGTGAGGGGAAGCCCCACCGAACCACCGTTGAACTCTGGTGCCGCACTCGTGCAGGACACTCTGTGACCCTGTTGGTGAACGGGCTTCGACCGTATGTCGTAATCGCACTGCCCGGCAAACCACGACCAGCTTCCGAGGCCGATTCGGCACTGGGTTTTCTACGGAGCATGGACTGGGCGGTCGACGTCACCCCAATCGGTGACAAGTGGACCCCAGACGGTGACAAGCCGCACTGGAAGGTCGAGGTGCCACAACCCTGGATGATTACCAGAGGCCCGAATATTAGGAAGATATTGCAGGAGAGTTGGGAGGTCAGCAGCGCCGACATATTGTTCGAGCGCAGATTGCTGCTGGACTACGACCTCGGACCCCACATCTCTGCCTGCGGTGAGGTACTCTGGGCCGGCGAGCGCGCGCCGGTCGAGGCCCGTGACGAGTCTACCATGGATCGCGCTACCGCTGCTGGGCGTATCGCCGAGGTCGGTGGAGCAGGCCTCTATCCGGTCGACATGGTTCTGTCTTGCACTGTGGATGACCTGTCAATCACCGAGCCATTCCGAACCCCATTCGTCACCTTCTCATTTGACTTGGAGACGAGCATCCAGTCGAACAGGATCCTGTGTGCCGCGGCCGTCATCGACAGGGGAGGGGAGCGCACTGAGCACACCTTCCAGGGCGAGGAGGGCGATATCATGGAGCGGCTGACCAAGTTGGTGCATTCGGAGGATCCCGACATCATCACCGGCTACAACATCGACAACTTCGACCTGCCTCGGATGGAGGAGAGGGCGAACGTCCTGGCAGGCCGCTCAAGGATGGAGGCCGCCGCGCTGTACGGCTGGGGTAGGGTTCCGATGCTGCAGAGCGAGGCCAAACCAAGAAGGCTGTTCCCAAGTCGCCAGCAGAACCGCGTTTGGAACATCGCTGGCAGGATACCGCTGGACGCCTGGTGGCAGGCGCGCCAGACCCTGAGGCCTCAGCGCGAGTCTCTAAGCTACGTCTCCAAGCTGCTGTGGCCGGAAGACGAGGACAAGCACAAGCTTGACATCGACGCCAGCCAGATGGACCGGGAGTGGGCCGAGCGCCCCGATGAGGTCCTCGAGTACTGCGTGCGCGACACCATTCTGCCGCTTGACATCCTTGAGCGCCTGCAGTCGGTGGCGCGCAAGGAGGCGCTGGCCTCAGTCTCACTGACTTCTGTCGAGACTGCCTCGGCAGGCACCACCAGCCAGTGGCTTGACTCATTGGTCATCCGGCTGGCCGACCGCAGCAACGTCGCGGTGCCGATGACCAACTCGGGTCCACGCAGAAGGGACCAGATAGCCGGTGGCTACGTCCACGAGGTCGAGGCGGGGATGAAGCCCTGGGTGGTCGTTCTCGACTTCAAGTCGATGTACCCATCAATCATGATAGCCAACAACATCTGCTCTACCACGCTGGTCAGGGACGATTCCACCGACGAATCGTACAGTGTCTCACCCTCTACCGAGACTCGCTACCTGTCCAAGGACGAACGGGTCGGGCTGGTCCCGCACTTGCTCGAGCGGCTGATGCAGAGCAGGGAGGTCCACAAGGCCGCCTTGGTTGCGGCTAGGGAGGCGGGCGACGATGCCGAGGCCTTCCTGCAGGATCAGTTGCAGTACGCGGTCAAGATACTGATGAACTCGTTCTACGGGGTATTCGCCTCGAGCTTCTACCGTTTCACACACCCTCATCTCGGTGCCAGCATCACCGAGTGGGCCCGGCACAACATCCGTACAATCATTTCCAACCTTGAGGAAAATGGCTACTCTGTTGTGTACTCCGACACCGATTCAATCTTTGTCCAAGCTCCAGTCGACAAGGGGGCACCTACCAGACGCCCCCATCGAGAAGATACAATTTTCGGTGACTGGAACGAAGCTAGGGAAACGGCACTCCGCTTCGGGCAAGATTTAGCTGAACAATACAGTAAGGAAGGCGCAGAATTGGAGTTTGAGACTACTCTTTCATCGTTCTTCAGCCACGGCGCCAAGAAGCGCTACGTCGGCCGCGTCGTATGGCCGCGCGAAGAGATGCTGATTCGAGGATACGAGGTTCGCAGGACCGACTCCTTCGCACTTCTGACTCGCACGATGACGAAGATGTTTGAAATGATTCTGGACGGTGAGGAATGGGCCTCTGTCGAGATGACCAAGTCAGTCATCGACGATGTGAAGGCTAGGCGTGTCGACGCGGCCGATTTGGTCATCAGCCGTTCCTGCAAGGGTACACTGAGGCGCGACGGCACAGTCGACTTCTCCAAGGTCTACGATAACCCGGATGGGCTGCCCTACGTGCGCGCGGCGAAGAAGAGAATCGAGCGAGATCTCCCTTTCACCCCCGGGATGAAGGTGGGCTACATCGTCACCAGCGCTAGGTCCAGCCCCATGAATGTGGAGCCTTGGCTGGTGGACGAGATCGGCGAGGACCCGCCAGTGTATGACCCCCAGTATTACGCGAGGCGCCTCGCGACCGCTCTGGGTAGGATAACAGAGGCCTTCGGATGGGGTGAGACCGAACTTATGTCAGGCTCTCGCCAGCAGACCCTCTTCGACTTCTAACCGCCCAACTGGAAGCCTGTTCAACGACCCGTTCCGGTAGACCGGACAGCGCAGGGTTGATTTCAGCCGGTCCTTCAGACCGGACTGATGGCACGCGTGAGGGCTCTAGCTCCGATGCTGACCGCAATCCTGCTCTGCTCGGCTCTAGCCGGGTGCCTGGATGCGCTCACCGGCAACGACCCGCCTACCGCGGCGATGTCGGTAGACCCGCAGGGCACCGTCAAGGCCGGCGACTCGCTGACCTTCAGCGCCGTCGGCTCCTCTGACCCCGACGGCGACTCGATGACTTTCACCTGGACCTTCGGCGACGGTAACACCGGCACCGGGCTGACGATCAGCCACTCCTACGCCCAGCCCGGCGAATACATCGCTCGTCTGGCAGTCGGCGACGGCTCTCACGAGGCGACGGCCAGCATGACGATCACAGTGGTCGACGCCTCGGCCCGCGAGCCTCATGCCGAGATCACCGCTGACAGGGACGACGACTGCGAGGGCGAGGAGCCGCCCAACGGCGACTTCGTCATGGTCTGGGTCTGCGAGGATGACAAGGACATCGGAGACAGGGAGGTAAGCGTCTCGACCTCGGTCTTCCTAGACGGCTCCGACTCCTGGGCGGGATGCGATCCCGACCAAGCCGAGTGCTATGCCGAGGAGTACCTAGTCGAGTGGAACTGGGACCTCGACACCCACACCGACACAGACGACGACGGGAACCCGGAGAACGACGTCGACGCCACCGGCGAGACCTACGAGTGGGAAGACCTGCCTGCCGGGGCGTGGGACATACGCCTCTCGGTCACCGACGACAGCGGCTTCGTCGACCACACCGACTCGACGGTCTACGTCAACTACCGTGGGGTCTGGAAGGACTTCGTCATCGACCGTCGCTACCAAGACCCTGTGATCATGACTTGGGAGTTCCCGGTCACCTACGACGAGGACACCAAGGACAGGATTCGCTACCTCAGGGTCAAGCTGACCTACCCGGCAGAGGACGATGACCAGCCCTTTGGAGGAATAGACACAGAGAACAAGCTCGACCTCTATCTGTACAACAGCACTGACGAGGAGGTCGCCAACACCTCAGCCATCGACGACGACAGCAGGAATGCTGGCGACTGCCAAGACAGCGACCGCTGCATCTGGATGGTGGTGGGCGGCTCGACGGTCCGAGGATTCCTGCCCGGAGGCTGGACAGTCGACCTAGTCAACGAGAAGACCCACAACACCGAGATCAAGCAGATGATGGTCGAGTTGCAGTACCGCTAGGCATCCGGTATCCTTTACGCTGGCTGCTCGGAAGCATCCCCCCTACGCTAGGGGGGAACGATTCAAATACACCCCATCGGTCGGCGGGACACTCCAAAGGTGTGCATTATGAGTTCGCAGTGGGAAGACAAGAGCAAGCCGCATTTGAATATCGTATTCGTGGGTCACGTCGACCACGGAAAGTCTACGACAGTCGGCAGACTACTGCTTGACACAGGTCACATCGATGCGCACGTGGTCGAGAAGTTCGAGCAGGAAGCACAAGAGCGTGGCAAGCCCGGATTCGGCTTCGCCTACGTCATGGATGGACTGAAGGAGGAGCGCGAGCGTGGCATCACGATCGACGTCGCTCACAAGGAGTTCTTCACTCCCCGCTACTACTTCACCGTCATCGACGCACCCGGTCACCGTGACTTCGTGAAGAACATGATCACCGGTACCAGCCAGGCCGAAGCTGCAGTTCTGTGCGTCGCCGCCGACGACGGCGTTAACCTTCAGACCAAGGAGCACACCTTCCTGGCCCGAGTTCTCGGCGTCAAGCAACTGATCGTCAACATCAACAAGATGGACATGAATACCGTCAACCACTCCGAAGACAGGTTCAACGCGGTCGTCGAGGAGGTCTCCGAACTGCTGAAGGTCGCTGGATTCAATCCCGCTGACGTGCCGTTCATCCCCTGCTCGGGCATAAATGGTGACAACGTGTACAACAAGAGCGACAACATGCCTTGGTACAAGGGACCCACGCTGTTCGAGGCCATCGACGCGATCGAGATGCCCCCGAAGCCAACCAACAGGCCCCTGCGCTTGCCCATCCAAGATGTCTACAAGATCAGCGGAATCGGCACTGTCCCAGTCGGCAAGATCGAGACTGGCGTTCTGACCGCCGGCAAAACCGTAGTGTTCAACCCGAGCCAGAAGTCGGCCGAAGTCAAAAGCATCGAGATGCACCACACCAACGTCGACAGGGCCGAGCCCGGCGACAACGTCGGCTTCAACGTGCGCGGGCTTGCAGCCACTGACATCCGCCGAGGCGACGTAGCAGGATACACTGACAACCCCCCGATGTTCGTGCGCCACGACGAGACCTTCGTCGGACAGATCCAGCTCATGGAGATCCCGAAGGCCGTCGGGGCTGGTTACACCCCGGTGTTCCACGCCCACACGTCGCAGGTAGCAGTTCGCTTCGTCGATCTCCTCGAGAACTCGAAGACCAAGGAGGCCAATCCTCCTTTCCTCAAGACCGGTGACGCCGCCCTCGTCCGCTTCGCGCCGACCAAGCCAATGGCGATCGAGCAGATGGATACGTTCCCAGAACTCGCCCGCTTCGCGATTCGCGACATGGGCAAGACAGTCGCCGCCGGCGTCTGCATGAAGGTCGAGAAGAAGTGATTCGCAGAACTGGGACCTGGTGAGTGGGATGGCTGTCGTCACCACCATCAAGTTGACCGGCGAGAATCACACTGACGTGGACACGGTCTGCGAGCAGATCAAGATGATCTCAGAGGAGACCGGCGTCAACCTGCGTGGCCCGATTCCCTTGCCTACGCGCCGACTCGTCGTGCCGTGTCGCAAGAGCCCCGACGGAGAGGGCTCGGAGACTTGGGACCACTGGGAGATGCGAGTCCACAAGCGGCTGCTCGAGCTGGTGACTAACACCGCCAAGGACGAGAAGGCGCTGAGGAAGGTCCTCAGGATTCCGATTCCCGACTCTGTGACGATCGAACTCTCGCTGCGGAACCTAGGCTAGGCTGCCCATCGGGTCCCAGGCTGGAAGCACTACGGGCTCGGTCTCAAGCCCGGCGAGCATCTTCTCAGACAGGTACGAGGTCGGAGCGGCGATCTCGAACATGTACTCGTCGTACCAACTGTCGTTCATCGTGTAGTAGCCCTTCTGGCCGGTCTTGTCGCCCCAAGAGTTCTCGACGCGCCAGCGTCGGGGCCTGCCGTTGACCACATCGACTCCGGTGAACAGCATCGCGTGCGTCATCATCGTCTGGTTGTGGCGCAGCCTGTCGGCCTTGTCCATGCCGTACTCGACCCCGTAGAGCCCCTCGACGTCGAACAGCTCGGCATCCCAGAGCCCCCTCTTGCGATCCATCTCCTTGCCGACGTCGCACCCCATCCAGACGGGCATGCCGTCCTCGAGCAGCTTCTGAGTGATTGCCTTCATCTCCTTGCTCGGCACGTTGAGGTAGACCACTGGAGGGCCGCCGGCGACGTTCTGCAGGAAGTCGACGGTGTAGGTCCGGTAGTACTCGTTGCGCGGGTCGTTGACGATGCAGACGTAGTCCTCCCAGTCGATGTCGACGTACTCAGCGGCGAACTGCTGCGGGGTCATCCTGCCCTTGCGGTGGAACTCGCCGTCCTTGTCGCGCCACTGCCAGTTGAAGGTCTTCGGAGGAGTTCCGAGATGGATGCACAGCATATTCCAGATATCCGCTATGCGCTTCTCCTTGTGCGCCCGAGCCTCCTCTACGCTGCCCCCTCCGTCAATTATCGCTCTGATTTCGCACGCCGAGCTCCGCAGCATATTCCTCAGTTCGGCGTTCATCCAGCGAGTCGCGCTGCTGGAGTTAGACTCGGGGTAGGCTGACATGGGGACGAGGCCGTGCTTGCGAATCAGGTTCATCGCCATGTTCCACTGGCCGCCGTCGCCGATGGGATCGGACAGCAGGAAGTGGATGGTGCGGTCGTTCACAGGGCGACCCGCTGTATCGATGATGGCCTCCAGCAAGTGGTTTGAGCGCTCGAACTTGTCCCAGAAGTGGGTATGGGCCTGGCTGAACTCGAAGTTCTTGAGGTTCATCTTCTTCATCGCCCCGACCCTGAACAGGTTCAGCGTCGCAAACAGCCAGCATCTGCCGCTCTTCATCTGAGCAGTGACCTTCCATTCGTCCAGCTTGGTGCTGAACGAGTCGTCGATGTCCTGGACGAGGTCCCTGTTCAGCGTCAGGTCCGGCAGCTGGACGTTCGTCACGGCGTTCTGAGCGACCCTGTTAGACGGGTCCGCTGCGAATTTCTTCCTCAACTCTACAACCTGCTTTCTGGTAACTGTCTTGCCCATTGGCTCACCTCTGGTGAGCCACTTCGCGAAACGACGCCCCTAAGTCATTGCGAGAATCACAGCGGCGCCGGCTCGGCCAAGCCGGCGGCGATTAGGTTGTCAGCAATCGGGGTCGGACACGATTCGACGTCGCCCGCGGTCAGGGTGATTTCCGAGCCGTCTTCGGCGATTATGGGTTCGGAGAGGTCCTGCAGGATGAGAATGCGGCGCAGTCCGCTCTCCTCCTCAGCGGGTGCCTCCCCGACAGGAGCGGCCGGGGCTGCGCCGGTGGCGCGGTCCGGGAATCCGTCCATCTGACGAATCCGATCCTCCTCGTCGAACTCGGGATCCTCCCAGTTACCGCTCTGCGGTGTTCGAACTGCAGCGGGTGTTGGGGCCGACACCTTCTCGTCCTGCTCGGTGAATTCGGTCAGTGGGGCGTGTCCGCTGATTTCCGGGGCGCCCGGGATCTCGATGGTGGAGCCGCGTAGCAGAGCGTTCCAAGAGACCTCGTGCTTGTACTTCTCAACGAGGTGTCCGACCCCGGAGTGGTAGGCTCTCTCGGAGGGGTCGTGCCTCTCCCAGTCCAGGCTCTGAAAACTCGCAGAGACGCTCATCGCATCACCCTGTGGGGACTTCAGCAGATTCGAGAGCACTGCGTGCTGCGTGAACGCGTTCAGCCGCAATCGAGTCAGGTCGCTGACGCAGGTCCGGATGATGCCCAGCCTGCGCGACTTGAGCTGCGCCTTTGCGGACATCCCCTCGTCTCTGATGGTCTCGGCCAGCTCCATCTCCAGATGGTGCAGCAACTGGCCCACTGAGGACCAGAATGCTGGGACAGGGAGATCGACGGGAACCGCTTGCGACTTCTGCTTGCGAGTGAGTTCGAACAGCGACTTCTCGATGGATTGCAGTTGGTACCTGTTGAGTCTAGGCGCACCGCCTTCTTCGTCCATTGAGCAACCCGCCACCGGTGGGTGCGAGGAGATTATTGAACAATTCCTCGGAGCGTCCCGCCGCAGCCCGCGAGGCGCGAGTATCAAGTGTGCGACTTCCCTCGCTACCGTGCAGGCGTACCCGAGTGGTCAAAGGGGTCGGGCTCAAGATCCGATGCGTAGTGCTTCGCAGGTTCAAATCCTGCCGCCTGCACCAATGGCGCTCACAGGATGGCAATCACGGCCCTGAGCAACTCGAGGGAGCCCTCGGTGCCGCGTGCCTCGGTCAGGCAGTCTGCTCCCTCCACCACGCTCGACCTCGCGTCGTTGACTGCCACGGAGAAGCCGCAGAGATCGAACATCGAGACATCGTTCGGCGCATCGCCGCACACGATCACCCTCTCGGGCTCGACGCCGCGCTGCTCAAGCGCCAGGCGCAGACCCCCGGCCTTGTCGATTCCCGGTGCGCAGATGTGAATCGCGAAGCCCGTCGGGACGACGATGAGGTCGGACCACTCGGTGTCCGCGAGAAGCTCGCGCATCAGGTCCTCGTCCTCCTTCTCGAACAGGCACCACTCGGTCTCGCGCCAGCGGTTCGACTCTATGCCGGCTGGGTCGAAGCCGTCGATCTGGGTGGCCAGCCACTGCGCGGCTGCCTTGGCGCGAGAGCCGTCGGCTAGCGCCATGATCTCGTGCCCCTCATTGCTGTCCCAGACCATGCCACCGTTCTCGGCTACGATGAATCCGGTTACTCCGAGTGACTGCTTGATCGGAGTGACGTTGGGAAGCGTGCGACCGGATGCGAGTGAGATCGGCAGGCCGCGCGCCTCGACCTCGCGAATCAGCGGAATCAGGTGGGGATGATACCCCTCGGCATCCATCAGAGTACCGTCCACATCGAACACAATCATGTCCCAGGTACGGCCCTCTGGGAGCTCCACCATGATTGACCGGGGCGGCATTGGGCTGATGACCCCACCGCTCCTGCCCTGTCATCACGTTCAAGCGGGACCCATAGATGCCCTGTCTATGGACGAGGAGCATGAGGAGTTCCTAGTTCTGGACGATGAGGACGAGGAAACCCCGGTTTCCCAGAAACCGGAAGAGTCTCCGGTTCTTCCTTCGATGCTCAAGATGCCCTCGCTCAAACTCCCGGGCTTCTTGCGTCCGAAGCCCAAGAAGAAGCCCGAGCCGAAGCCCGAGCCCGCCATCGAGGCGGTGGCCGAATCAGCCGGTGACGTGCTCGACGCCGACCTCGCAGCAGATGGCGTGCACGAATTCGAATGGGACATCCGGGGCATGGACTGCCCCGACTGCGCGATGAAGGCGACAAGGGCCGTTCAGCGCCTGCCGGGGATAGAGGAGTGCCGGGTCTCGGCCACCGACGGCACGGTCAGGCTCCATATGGACGTCAGCAAGGGCCGAATCTCAAGAGCCTCCTCCGTGCTGGAGAACCTCGGCCACAGCCCGGTTGTGGAGTGGCTGGCCGTAGTGGGGCAGACCCCGAGGGAGGTAGCAGCTAGGATAGGCATCGAACGCCGGGCTTTGAGGTCCACCCTCATGGACGTCCCCGGTGTGCTCAACGTGCGTCTGGACGACGGCAAGATAGAGATTCAGCGCCTTTGGCTCGACGACCTAAGTCTCAGGGAGGTCTCCGAGCTGAGGATGCGCAAGATACTGGGGCCGGACTTCAGGCTGGCGCGCTCCAAGAGCGTTAAACTCAGATCCGACCAGATTCAGATTCTGGGGGCGGCGATGACCGTCCCGCTCATCGGCGGCGTCATCGCCATACAGCAGATTCACGCGATTCCAGACTCGTTGGCGATGGGGGTGGCTTTCTTCGGTGTCATCTTCGCCGGCTATCAGATGTTCCAGGAGGCCTTCGCCAGCATCCAGAACAGGATCCTCGGCTTCCAGGTCCTGACCTCGCTCGCCGTCATCGGCGCCATGTACCTACAACAATGGGTAGAGGCGCTGATGGTGGTCGGCCTCGTCGGATTCGCCACGTACCTCGAGAACAGCGCGCTGATCAAAGCCCGGGAGTCTATGCAGGGAGGCTTGGACAGGCTGCCGCGCAGGGCACGGCTGCACGAGCCGAAACCGAGCGAGCAAGAGGCAGACTCCCGCTCGCTGATGGTCTTCCAACCCTCGGCCGGACCGATGACGGGAGGCCACGACCAGGACGAGGAGCTCACTCCGGTGGAAGCCCTCGAGCCCGGTGATATCGTCGAGGTTCGCTCGGGCGAGGTCGTTCCTGTAGACGGCACCGTCGTCGAGGGCGTCGGGTCCATCGACCGCGCTCCGCTCACCGGCGAGCCCATCCCAATCCCCGTCAAGTTCGGCGACTTTGTTGAGGCCGGGCTGGTTCTAGTGCGAGGCCCATTGCTCATCCGCGCCGAGGCCAGCGGCGATGACACGCGGCTCTCGAGCCTGATCGACCTCGTCAGGCGTTACCGAGACCAGCCGACGAGGACGCAGAGCGCGATTGAGAAGTTCACCGCCGTATGGGTCCCTCTGGTCATGCTGGGCGCTCCGGTGATGGGATACCTCGTGGCGGGCGCCACATCGGAGGCCGTCCTCATCACACTCCTGCTGTGGGTCGTATCCTGCCCCTGCTCACTGCTCCTCGCTGCTCCCGTACCACACGCAGCCGCCCTCTCCGCCGCTTCCGCCTTTGGTTTGGTCGCACGCGGCGGCGATGTCCTCGAGGCGGCTGCGGGCGTGGAGCTGGCGTTGCTCGACAAGACTGGCACCCTGACCAGCGGCCGTCCTAGGATGACGGGCATCACAGTCTCCGAGCATGAGAACGAGTACCGGGTGCTGCAAATCGCTGCAGGTCTCGAGCAGCGCTCGAACCACCCCTACGCCAAGAGCATCCTCGACCTAGCCGAGCAGCGCCAGCTCAAGGCGAGCAACGTCACGGAAATCGCCGATGGAGATGCTGGCGTGCGAGGCAAACTGCGCGGGCAGGAGGTCTTGCTCGGACGCACCGACTGGCTGCTCGAGAATGGCGTCAGCATCCCCCTCGACATAGACTCGGCGCTCGCTGAATCCAAGAAGGCCGGCCAAGGTGCCAGCGTGCTCGCGATCGACGGCAAGGCCGTCGCCGCGTTCGGCTTCGCCCACGACGACGCTCGCGAGGGCGTGGAGGAACTCATCGCTGCTTTGAGGGAGAACGGCATCACTGTCGAGATCCTGAGCGGCGACGAGCAGGCGAGCGTCGAAGCGTTCGGGAAACGCCTTGGGATCGCATCTGGCTCATGCCGAGGCGGCGTCGATCCCGAGGGCAAGGCCCAGTGGGTCTCCGAGCGCTCGAAGACGCGCCACACTCTGATGGCGGGTGATGGCTTCAACGACGCCGGCGCGCTGGCAGCAGCCGATGTGGGTGTGGCGGTGGGCAGCGGTGAGCAGGTCAACCTCGACGCTGCTGACGTGCTGATACCAGGAGAGGACCCGAGGGCGCTGTCGCAACTCATCACCCTCGCCAAGAGGACACGCGGCGCGGTATACGCCAACATAGTGATTTCAGTAGGGGTCACGCTGTTCCTAGTGACGACAGTCCTGCTGGGTGAGCTATCCAGTATTTTCGCAGGAGTCGCCCTGCACGAGGCCAGCGCGCTGATTGTCATACTCAACGGCATGTGGGTCTCCGGGACCGGACCCCAGAGAGTGACGACGCTGATTGACCTCGGGCGCGACCTAGGAAGCGACTTGGCTGAGGCGCTGAGGGTTGCGATAGGTGACTCAGGCGACGACTCCTCTGCGACCGCTTGATTAACCCGTCCCGGAATCGGGGGCCCATGGCGGATTCGGTCGAGATCGAGTCGAAGTACGCCCCACCACTGGCAGAATGCGCCCATTGCGACCACATGCTGCCCCAGGGTCTCGGTGAGAAGGAGTGCAAGGTTTGCGGTGCGGTATGTCGCGTCAGCCACCAGCCGACCATCGACTCACTGACCGACGAGGCCCTGCCTTGCCCCCACTGCAACACCGTGATCGTCGCCGGCACCGACGAGAGGCCGGTCGAGATGACCTGCGGCGCCTGCATGGGAAGTTTCACCCTCACCGCCAAGATCGTCAAGGTCGAGATCGATTGCCCGGGCTGCGAGAGGACTCTGAGAATCAGGCCGAGGCCCGGGACCCGCGAGCTCAAGTGCCCGGCCTGCGAGTCGGCGTTCAACGTCACCTTCTGAGGCTCATGGGTCCACCAACCCGGAGTGATTATCACATCCCACGTCCCCTCCCTCCCGTGCGAGTCGAAGCCCTCTGCGTGGTTGTCGTCCTGACGGCTGCCTCCTTGTCCGGGTGTGCCGGTAACGACACGGGGGACGACGCGCCCGCAGGCACCGGGGACGACACGCTTGCTGACACGCAAGAAGTGGAGCCGATTGAGATATTCCCCGGTCAGGACATCCAGTACATCGTCGATAACAGCCCCGCTGCCTCGACATTCCTGCTCAAATCAGGCATCCATCGCATGCAGGAGCTTTGGCCGCGCGCCGGCGACACCTTCGAGGGCGAGAACGGAACAATACTCAGCGGAGCGCGGGTGCTCCCGGAGTTCTCTCGCTCCAACGACCTCTGGTATTCGGCGAACCAAACACAGGAAGGACTGCGCCATGGCGACCAGTTGGACCCTGAGAAAGGCTGGGTCTGCCCCGACGAGTATCCGCGCTGCGACCGCCCTGAGGACCTCTACTTCAACGACGAGCCGCTGCTGCACGTGGGAAGCATCGAAGAAGTCGCATCCGGCAGCTGGTTCTTCGATTACGACAACGACACCATCTGGTTCGCCGACGACCCGCAGGGCCACTCAATCGAGACCAGTGTGACCTACTTCGCCTTTGTCGATTCCGCCAATGACGTGACCATCAGGAACCTCGTCATCGAGAAGTTCGCCTCTTGGGTCCAACTGGCAGCGGTCGGCTCGTCAGGCAACGTCTCTGGCTGGCTGGTGGAGGGCAACGAGATCAGGCTCAACCACGGCGTCGGCGTCATCGTCGGCAGTGATTCGATCGTCAGGCGAAATCACATCCACCACAATGGGCAGATAGGCGTGGCGACGGGCGCACCGGAGGGTTACAGGGTGACCAACGTGCTGTTCGAAGCCAACGAGATCTCCTACAACAACTACGCCCACGTCTCCTGCGGATTCGAGTGCGGAGGCGCCAAGTTCACCGTCACCGATGGACTCGTGGTGCGCGGCAACTACGTGCACCATAATATGGGACCCGGATTGTGGACCGACATCGACAACACCGGTGTGATCTACGAGGATAATTGGATCTGGTGGAACGAGCGCGAGGGGATAGTCCACGAGATTAGCCATGACGTCATCATCAGGAACAACGATCTGCGCTACAACGGGGTGGGCCACGACATCTGGATGTGGGGCTCGCAGATCCTGATCCATGTCAGCGATGGGGCGCAGGTCTACGGCAACACGCTGTACGTGCACGAGGACACGGGCCACGGCATTGGCATCATGAACTACAACAGAGAAGAATACCCTGACTTCGGGGATTTCTATGGCAGGAACAACTCCATCCATCACAATGACATCACCTACCTCGGGCTGTATGGGGCTTCTGGGATCGTCGATGACGGCGAGGTGGGGTCCGACTACTATCAGGATAGTGACGGCGACGGGTTCGCGGATTGGGGCTGCCTCGCAGAGTCAGCGAACAACCTCTTCGACTACAACGCCTACCACCATGACGGCATTGCCGAGAAGTTCGAGTTCTGCGGCGCATCCTATCTGACCTGGGAGGAGTTTCAGGCTGAAGGACAAGAGGCCCACGGTACGATGGATTCCCTAGTCGTTGTGCCAGATGACACGCCTCCCGACGTCCTCTCCTAGCCTCCCCCCCAGGCATGACATCGTTCCGGACTCACGTCTACTCTTCAGAGGCCGAATCGGTACCCTGTTCGGGCGGAGAATCCTTCTTCCCTCGGGAATCGGCCCGCCAGATGCCAGCGGCCACCAGCAGGAAGAAGCTGAAGCCCACGATCCAAGCCTCTCTGACACCAAACATCTCCATCGAGGTGAAACTGAGTCCGATTGTGCATACAATCCACACGACGCCGATGGACAGGAAAATCTTCGCATCATCTCCCTTGTCGTCAGCCATGCCTCTCACCTCCCGTTCATCCCGGCAAATCTCCAACCATTGAGAATGTCAACCAAGTGAGCGCGAACAACGCCGCGAGCGCGACGAACATCACGATCGTGGCCGTGGGCGCCTTGACAGCCCCCGGCTCGGCGGGTTCCCATCGTACAGTGGGCAGGTTGGCAGTCACCTCGCCGACTCCTGCCTCCTCGCCAGACCGCAAGGTGCGGACGAGCCCGTACACGAACAGCAGCAGAACGATGGCCATGATGATTCCACCGAGGCCGACGAGCGCATTCAGGAGGGGAATCGAAGCGTGCAAGTCATACTCCGGCGCCAGCGTCCGCCGAGGCGAGCCGAGGTATCCGGCGGCGATGCCCGAGACGCCGAACAGGTAAACTCCGACGGTGAGCGCCCATGGCAGTTGAGCCATCAGCTTCGGGTTCCACAGCTGCCTGCCGTAGAGGATGGGGATGACGTACATCAGCAGCCCGATGAAGGTGAGCGAGATAGTGCCCACGGTGAAGAAGTGGAAGTAGGCCGGGATTGCGAAGGTGTCCGACAGCAGAGCGGCGAATTTCACCTGTATGAGGATGTTTGCAAGCACTCCACCGGCGGCGGCACAGACGCAGGCGGCAGCAATCGAGGAGAAGGCGGGGTTGCCCCACGGCAGGTCGCGCATCCAGGCGAACAGCCCCTGTCTTCCTTCGCTGACCCGCGCACTCGCTTCGAGGGAGACCAGGATGATGACGAACACCATGATCGTCGGGATGCTGATGAACATGGCGAGTGTCGAGGCGACCGTCTTCATCAGCGCGGAGATGGTCGGGTCGAGGAACATGTGGTAGAGGAAGGTCGGGGGGAGGACGACCAGGTAGAAGGCAAAGAAAACCTTCGACAATCGATCGCTGAAGATGCTCTTCACACCGGTAGTGACCTCCGCCAGAGCATACCAGACCAACACCGTGGACAGCAGAGGCAAGTAGTGCATGTTGTGGAACATCACGTGATAGGCAATCATGTAGTCGAAGTCCATCGGCCCACCGCCTTCCAAGGCCCACAAGGCAGTCCTGCCGAACACATTCAGCGCGGCGAATGAGGTGACGGTGAGCAGGGCCGCCCAGAGCGTCGCGGCGAAGGTGATGGAGGACCAGCTCTCGACCTTGCCGTCCAACTTCGCTTTGATGGGAGTCGCGATGCAAGGAATCGAGACGCACAACAGACCGAGTCCGAGCAGGACGTAGCCGACGTAGAACCAGTCAGCACCCGGCATCCCATCAGACAGCGGGGCAAGTCCGGTGTAGGTGATGACCGCCCCCATCCAAGGTGCGATCTGGTCGATCAGGAAACCGGCTGACATCAGGCCGAACCCTGCCCACGCCAAGTTGCGCCAGACCAGCTCGTCGACGCCATCGGTGTAGACGAGCACGAACACCATCACCACAGCAACCTGCACGAAGTAGAGCCAGTAGTAGAATACCGTGGTTCCATGCAGAGTGAGAATCGTGTAGGCCAGGGTTGACTCGAGGGAGAGGAAACCCCCCTTGACCAACACGAGTAGCAAAGCGTAGAGGACTCCAAGCCCAAGAGTGAAGATGCTGACGAGCACGAAAGCCTTCAGCAACCGCCTGTCCTCCTCTGCCAGACTTGACAGCGAAGCCTCGAATCGCCCTGAAGCATGCTCAATGGTGGAATCGTCACCCTGTTCAGCCATCGTTCATCGCCCCGTTTCACACCACGACAATCTTGCCGCTCATTCCGTTATGCTGCTCCCCGCAGTAGTAACTGCAGTACAGCGTGTACTCTCCCGGCTCATCGAATGTCAGTCTCTGTTCGATCACTACTCCTGGAATGAGCCTGACCATCTGGCTGCCGGAGTCGGTGCTGACCGAGGCGCCATGGTAGACGTCCATCGTCATCATCCTGAACTGATACTCGACGCCGGCTTCCAGTTGAATCTCAGCAGGTGAGTATCCCCATTGGTAGGCGGCGAGGTAGACCGGATTCATCGACATCCGCTCCCCGCCCATTACCATCCAGCCAGGGTCAGGCGCCACCACGATGCCGGCGTCCGCATCCCAGTTGTTCTCTTCGAAGAGAATGGTGATTGCCATGAACTGACCAGCAGACATCTCACCGGGGCCTCCGTGCCCGGCGTGGGCATCGCCAGCACCCTCTTCTGCGGTGTAGGCGCCGCCCAGCGACCAAGGGATGATGAGCAGGAGCAGTGAGAGGCTGGTCAGGACCGCGCCCAGCGGCTCACTCGAACGGCTCATGCTTGTTCTCCTCGGAATCGAATCACCGCTCCTTGCGGGTGGCGACGATGGAGGCTGCTGTGATTGCCGCGACGGCCAACCAGGAGGCGAAGCCGGGAATCCCATCATCCTCCGTGTGTTCGTCGTGCATGTCACCACTCATGTCCATCTGGGTGGCTGTGTGGACGGCGGAATCGTTGTTCACCCAGGTGACTGTGACACCGGGTTGGATCTTCACCGTGCTCGGTTGGTAGCTGAAGCCGTCGATGTAGATGGTGACGTCGTCAGCACCGGCATCGGAGTCGTCGGAGACATTCACCCAGCCGGTGAAGTCGGGGAAGCCTTCGTGAGGCGGGTGCGGAGTGCAGGAGTACATGTCATTCGACGCCATCGTGAATGTGTGTGACCAACTCCCATTCTGAGCCAGTTCTCCGCTGTCCCACAACTCCATCTCTGTCGCGCTTGCCGAAGGCAAGAGGAACATGAGGGGTAAGAGCAGCATCAGGGCGGCCCCTAACCGCACAGTAGTTCTGGTTCTGTCCTCACCTGATTTTTTCGATTTATCCATCTCAGCACCCACCTTGACCAGTCCCCGATATTCCAATGGTTGAATATAACATTTCCCGCGACGAGAAATCTGCCTCCCAGTTCACTGAGATTGACCCCTCAAATCGTTGAGACCCTCTTGTCCTGACCTCCTCGAGCCGTGCCCCACTCGCATCGCTACAGCGCCTGCAACGAGGGCGAGCAATCCCATTGGGAGGGACCAACCCGGCAGCCCCTGATCCGCCTTGCCCACTTCGAGGAACACCACAGAGCGTTCGGTCTCGGAGAGCAGCCGCTCGGGCGTTCCATCGACCAGCAGTGGCCGAAAGCGCCCCTCCAACTCGACAGAGATGTTCCCGCTGTACAGCGGCCGCACGGTGAACTCCAGCGTGGTCGAGTTGTTGGCGCCCAGTTCGGCTACCTCCACCCAGTCGGGTGACGCCTTGAAACCCTCCTCCTTCAACCAGAAGGTCCCGTTGACGAGCGGTCCGAAGCCGGTGTTGTTCAATTCGAGGGAGAGGGTGAAGGACTCGCCGCTGACGATCTTGGCGGGATGGCTGCTCGCTTCGAGCACGGGATGGGCACCGAAGAGAGGGTAGTTGCTCATCATGTACAACGAGCCGATGAAGGCGGCGGTGAGTCTGGACTGCTTTTCCTCCACCGAGATTATCCCCCACTGCTCATTGTCCACCTCGACGGTCACCGAGGGCATCCCGAGCGAGTATCCGTAGTCGAGCGAGGTCCCCTTGGCGATGTACAGCTCAGTCGCGGCCGGTCCGGCCCTGAGTCCGGTGAGCTCAGTCAGCTCCTGCTCCAGACGGGTGTACATCTCGACGTCCGGCGTGGCTGACTCGGTGTATCCCCACGGCGTCAGGAACCAGAGTGTGCCGGTGTGCATCGATATGTAGAGTCGGAAGTCATGCGACTCGAACACCTCCACGTTGGCAGCCACCTCGGGCTCGCTCGCAGCCGAGCTTCCGGCACCGTCCCATTCGAAGGGATAGTTGCGGTTGAGGTCGACCCCGTTGGAGTTGGCCCGCGTGTCGCGGGTGTTACCGTCGACATTGACCATCGGGAAGATGAAGATGTCGTGGCTGTCGACGAATTCCTTGACCCATGGGTCGTCTTCGTACTGGGTCACCAGATAGTCGAGCAGCAGCACCGCCACCTCCATCCCGAGTTGCTCGTTGCCGTGGTGCCCCCCATCGATGTGGATCTGCGGTTTGGGTGTCGGGTCGGATAGGTTGGTGACTTGCGCCAGCAGCAACCTGCC
>Ga0208206_1000081_pt1 | contig 22683 bp, 20 predicted proteins | sample DeeseametaMP1483_FD_184187 | JGI IMG/M metagenome (GOLD analysis project Ga0208206, IMG submission 184187) | Marine microbial communities from the Deep Pacific Ocean - MP1483 (SPAdes) | ecosystem: Environmental > Aquatic > Marine > Oceanic | place: South of Fiji, South Pacific Ocean | collected... | reverse complement strand
GCACCGACACAGGAAAACATAGCTGATTTCAGTCCCAAACGGGCCGTGCCGACAGCGGTATTTCCAGCACATCCACCCAAATATTTGCGAAAACTTTGGGCGTCTTCCAGCGGACTGTGGACTTGTTCGGCGTATAAATCCACAGCCACTCGGCCCATGCAAATCAGGTCAAGCGAACTCCTGTTTTCAAAATGAGATGATTCCGTCATGATAGTAAATCTTTTTTTCTTTTTGAATACACTTGCTTAGAGGAAGATACAAAGCATTAAGTGCTCATGTGAAGGATCATCTTCATTCATAAAATTATTCATGTCCAACAAGCGAAACCCATTCACTATTATTTTGGTTGGATTTTAGGGCTGCATCAATAAATTCCATTCCGGCAATTCCATCGTCCAAATCCGGAAATAGCACTCCCTGCGGAAATGGCTTTCCTTTTCTAGTAGCATAAATAGCTTGTGCAATTTCGTTGTAAATATTGGCAAATCCTTCGATGTAGCCTTCAGGATGTCCAGGGGGAATACGTGTCATTTTTGCGGCAGCAGCCGAAAGTTCTGGACTCCCGCGCCCCAGTACTTTTGGGGCTTCTCCCAAGGATGAAAGTTTGAGATAATTGGGATTTTCCTGCGACCACTCCAAACCGGCTTTACTGCCGTAAATTCGTAAGCGCAAACCGTTCTCATTACCGGGTGCCACCTGACTGACCCAAAGCATACCTTTTGCACCTCCGGAAAAACGCAATAAAATGTGTGCGTTATCATTAACATTCCGACCCTCAACAAAGTGCTTTAAATCCGCCAAAATTGCTTTTGGTTTTAAGCCACTGACGAAACAAGCAAGATGAAAAGCATGGGTTCCAATATCACCGAGACAACCACCATCTCCAGCTTGCATGGGGTCTGTACGCCAAACTGCTTGTTTATGACCGCTTTCTTCTAGCTTTTCCGACAACCAATCTTGGGCATATTCAATTTGAACAGTGCGTATTTCACCAAGCTCACCTTGTGCAATTATTTCACGTGCATGCCTGACCAACGGATATCCGCTGTAATTGTATGTGATTGCAAAAATTTTATCAGCTTGCCGGGCAAAATTGGCAAATGAGTGAGCCTCTTCCAATTTTGCAGACAGTGGTTTATCGCAAATAACATGAATCCCGGCTTTCAAAAAAACCTCGGCGATAGGCAAATGCAAATGGTTGGGCGTGACGATCACCACTGCTTCAATGGGTTGCTCACGGGCAAGTTCTTTGGATACCATTTCCTGATAATTCGCATAACAACGATCCTCTAAAAGACCAAGAGTTGTTCCGGAACGTTTGGATCGTTCAGCCTCAGCGGAAAATGCTCCAGCGACTAATTCGAAATGATTGTCCAGACGAGCAGCCATGCGATGAATTTCTCCAATGAAAGCACCTTCGCCACCGCCAACCATGCCGTATTGAATTTTGTTAATCATTGGCATCAACTTTTTTCAACAGGTTTACTGCGTAGTGAGGCCACTGTTTCCGGTTCGGCACGCTTACAATTCAGCGGAGGTAAACCTTGTTCCATCAATGTCAGGTCCTCCAATACATAATCTCCCATCGCCAACAATGCCGAACTAAGTGCACCCGCACGATGTGCGGAAAGCAATACATTGGGAGAATTCCGGATGGGATGATCTAGGGTTAAAGGCTCATACGGAAAAACATCAGTTGCAACACGGATTTTTCCTTGAGAAGTGTATTTAGCAAGTGAGTCAAAATCAACAATAGCCGCTCGATTTAGAAGCAATAAACTGGCTCCTTTTTGCATCAAATCAAATTTCTCTGAATTTAACATGCCAATATTATCTTCTGTAACTGCAGCAACCACAAAAATAAAACGACTTTTTGAGAGTACTTCCTCAAGACTTGCCGGAAGCACTCCTTCTCGCAAAAGATAACTTGATGTCAACCAGGGATCAAAGACCCGAATGGTTGGTCTAAAGCCTTGAATCAAGGGATAAATTGCTTTTCCCAAATCACCAAAACCGATAAATCCTACCTCTGTCCCACTAATCAATTCGCTTTCCGCGTTTCCTTCCAACCCATAAAGTTCTTTACCGTTGAGAAAATCTCCATGCGCTGTATGGATTCCTCTGGCGAGACTGATCATCATGCCAATTGCCAGTTCCGCCACTGGAACTGCAAACACTGAAGAAGGAGTCAGGACTCTGATTCCTTTAAGATGACAAGCGGCATAATCGATATTGGGCATAAAATTTCCTTCAACATTAAAAACGGCCTTAAGTTTTTTTGAACGTTCAATGAGAGACGCATCCAAATCAGGTTGCCCTATGATAAAATCAGTATCTTCAATATTCTCATTGTAAAATGAGAGGCGATCTTCCCCATCAAATTCAATTACACGATGCAATGAAGAAAGAGTTATTTTTGTGCTGGAGGAAAAAATATCTTCGATTTCTCGAGGGTGGGGATCAAGAATGACTTTACTCATTGTGATATCCAAAAATGCATGTACTAGTAGGCCGGATTAACACGAATCAGCCTTTTAATGCGGCTTAAAACAGTCGGGCTAAGCCTGTGTGCCTAACCCGACCTTTGTTTACTGGATTGCATAAATCAGATAAAAATTTTATTTAAAATCTGCCGCATTCTTTTTAGTAACCAGTAAAGTACCCGTATCGACTACCGGAGGAAGTGAACGACCTTTGGCCAGTTCTAGAGCTTTCTCTACACCATATGCTCCCATGTTATAGGAAAATTGTGCAATTGTAGCAGTCATTTCGCCAGCCAGAATGCTTTTTGCGGCATCCGGATTTGCGTCAAAACCGACAACAATTACATCATTGAGCATATCGGCATCTTTGAGCGCCTCAACTGCACCGAGTGCCATGTTGTCATTGCTGGCAAATACAGCTTTCAGTTTTTGGTTACGGGTGAGGATATTTTCCATCACAGTTCGCCCTTGGGCGCGATCCCAGTTTGCGGGTTGCTCTGCCACAATATTCAGACCACATCCTTTCAGTCCTGCATGTGCTCCATCTGCTCTGGCTTTTCCGGTGGATTGCGTGATTATTCCTTGAAGAATAGCCACATCCGAACCTCTGGAAACCCTGTCACAGATAAAATCTGCAGCCATTTTTGCACCGGCTTTATTGTCTGTGCCAATGAAAGTAACACCTTTATTGATTCCTTTGGTATCAATGAAGACCACTGGAATTCCTGCGGAACGTGCAGATTCGATCACCTTTGCCAATGCATTGGGATCGGTCACAGCAATCGCAATCGCAGTTACTCCTTTTGTAATCTGATCTTCAACCTGATTAATTTGAGATTGAACATCGGATTCCTGTGGCGGTGAAAGCACTACTATCTTGACTCCAAGTTCAGCAGCCTTTTCACGTGCACCTCTTTCAACGGATGCCCAAAACGGATTCCCCGCTCCAGGACCTTTCATACTGAGTAACACAGTATCAGCAAATGCAAGTGTACCAATTATAATGGCCAACGAACTTGCAAGAAATAATTTAACTAACTTCATAGTCTCTCTCAATTAAAGAGTTATCAAATTTTTAGTGACAAAAAGACCATCTTTCTGCACTTTTTTTATACAAACTTCATCAAGCCATTCCCACCTCCTTTCTTGATATTAAAAAATAGATATAAAATTGATTTCCTGAAGAATCATTTTCTGGTACCAATTTCTCTGCGTAAAACATCCAGATAAACAGCAATAATAATTATTACACCAATCGTTATCTGTTGCCAAAAAACACTAACATCCATCAAATTCAGTCCATTACGCAATAGTCCCATCAAAAAAACTCCGGAAAAAACTCCTATTACTGTACCTCGCCCACCAAAAAAACTTGCTCCACCTATAATTACTGCTGCAATCGCATCCAATTCGGACTGCAATCCAGCGTTTGGATAGCCTGAATTAGTCCGTCCTGCCAGAATAAGTGCGGCAAATCCGGCAAGTCCCCCACAAATAGTATAAACCAAAATCAGCATATTATCCACGTTAATCCCTACGGCCCTTGCTGCATTTGGATTTCCTCCAATACCAAAAATCCAGCGACCGTGTTGAGTGTGTTCTAAGTAGAACCAAACTACAAGATACATAATTATGACGAAAATCAAACTCACCGGGATGTATTCACGAGCACCACTTCCCAGCAACCATTCGAGCTTTATTCTACCCGAACCAAGAAAGTTAACTTGCTCTGAAAATCCGCTGATGGGAACACCCCCTGAAATCAGATTACCAACTCCCCTGAACAGATAAAGTGTCCCGAGTGTCATAATGAATGGGTGGGGCATCCGAAGTTTAGTAATACCGATACCGTTTATGCAGCCACAAATGATTCCCACTACAATTGGAACCACCATCACTACAAACCAAGGGAATCCTGCTTTGGAGACGATGGCTAAAGACATTAAAGACAACATCAGAATTGAACCAACCGAGAGGTCAATTCCTGCTGTAACAATTACAATGAACATTCCCAGGGCTAAAGTTGCCTGCCAAGCTGTTTGCTTAAAAACATTGGTTAAATTACGCCAGGTGAAAAAAACATCCGGCTGCAAAATGTGCAGGATTATCATCATCAGTGCGATGAGGAGTAAAATACCATAGCTATCAAGGATTATACTAATTTTTGCTGTCAGGTTTTCACTGGCTAGTTCAGCGGAAGTTTCTGCGGGTTGATTTTTCATATTAAACTGTTTCCCTATGCTGAGATGCTCCCATTACCCATCCAATGAGTTCATCGTGACTCGTTTCATTGATATAAGCTTCCGCAAAATTTTTACCATGAAAAAGTGCCATTACTCTATCGCAGACAGCAAAAATGTCATCCATCCTGTGACTGATAATAATAACGGCTACATTGAGACTTTTGAGCCTCTTGATTAGTTCCAAAACCTTAGACACCTCCTTTACCGCAAGTGCAGCTGTTGGTTCATCCATGATGACCAAGTTTGCATCAAACGCAGTTGCTCTGGCAACTGCAACTGCTTGACGCTGTCCTCCTGATAGATCTTCAACCTTTTGACCGGCATTTTTAACATGAATTTTCAAAGTGTCCAAATGTTCTTGAGACATTTCCAAGCAACGTTTGTGGTCAATTCGGTTGATGAAACCAAAACGTTTTGTAGGTTCGCGACCCAAATATATATTTTGAGCAATTGGCAAATTACCAGCCAGGGCTAAATCCTGGTAAACCATTTCGATTCCAAGATTACGGGCATCACGAGGTGAATGGAATTTTACTGGTTTTCCTTGAAACCAGATTTCGCCTTTAGATGCCGGAACGAGACCTGAAAAAGCCTTCATCAGAGTAGATTTTCCAGCACCATTATCGCCGATAACTCCGAGAACTTCACCAGCTGAAACTTGAAGATCAACATCTTCAAGTGCTGTAATTGGTCCAAAATATTTACAGATCCCTTTTGCCTGTAAAATTGGGGTTGTCATAATTTTTTCCTTTATTCTCCGCTCAAATCACTTCTCCATCGGGGCCGATAACTCCCTTGATAAAGATGAAACATCCATAAGGTCTTCGCTCACCAGCGGCACAAACGACAGCATACGCATTTTTGGCTCGCTCATAAAAAGCATGACGTTCGATTGAACCTATTTCCCAACGCCGGTCAGAAGTTTCATCAAGGATATTTCTCATGTCCTTGTGGCATCCAACCAGTTCACCCGGCTTACCTACTACTTCCATTCTAAATACCGGTTCCGAGACAAAACTGTCTAGAGGGAATACAGACAAAATAGCTTTTGCCAGTTCCGGGATATCCAGTCCATCCATCTGAATAAATTTGCCAGTTACAGTCTCAGCCGCAACTGAATCAGACGGAAAATTACAATCTGTGAGCACCAATTCATCTCCATGCCCCATGGAACAAAGTACATGGAGGAGTTCGGCATTTTAATGTGGATTAATATTTTTTAACATTCATTACTATCCCGCATCTAAGTATTTAGTCTGACAGCGTCTAATTATTTTGAAAATAATATTTCATATAATTTCAAAAACAGAATATTCTAAATAAAAATAGCCTGTCAAGTATTTTTCATCCGGATGTGTTTTTTTATCAAATTCAGATGAAATTAAAAGAATTATATTGAAAAAATAAATGGGGGGTTATAGTTGCATTTTGCCATGTTTATCTATTGTTTCAATAATGGTCTTCACCAAATCCAAATCTGATTCTGCATTCACATCTTCAAAGTACACATCCCCCGGCCAAGAAAGATTTGAGCGATATTGACCCTTATCAGCTAAAGACTCGGAAACAGTTTTGATTGCTTTAGCCGAATTTGTCGCCAAATCTTCAAGTTCTGATTTTGCGGCTTCACGATCGGCAATGCTGTTCCGGTCGATACGGGTTGCTCCGATACCCAAATAGAGTGGCTTTTCACGACGAATCGCCTGTTCGATATAAATCGAAAGAGGAGATTGATCGGCATCCAGTTTGATGATGAACTCAGTACAGAGACTCAGTTTGAAATCAATCAATTCGTTCAGAGCATTAGTTGAGGATTGAGTGCTGCTTGTTTCCGGATCGGTTTGTTGTGCTCGACGATTGCGCCGCCCTGCTCCCCGGCGCCCTTCTACGCGGGAGATTTTTGGGGTCATGTCACCTCGATAGTTGGCGACAAACACCCGATTCCCCCAAGGAAATTCCTTAATCAGTCGAAGGACTGGCCCGGCCGCGATTTTTTGAAAAAGATGTGGACTTATGAATAAAGGAGAACCCGAAGCATCTGAAAGTTCAAGCCATATATTCGGAAATTTTTGCACTAAACGTTCGCACCAGGGAACGATTATTTTTTCAGTTAAATGTTCCAGAAATTCAACCACAAAATCCGGCTCATGGCTTAAAGCGGTAATCAAAGTTTCCTGCCCAAAAATATCTGCGGCAAGGCTGTAAGGCGCAGGCAAATGAGCAACGGGTTCAAGTCCTGTCAGTTCTGCAAAAGAAGCCAACATTGCTTCGATAACTCGGGGAACTTCCCCCTCAAAATCCGGAGTTTCCAGTTTATACCAGTTATTCCGGTCAACCAGAGAATCTCCCGGATCAGCACCGGGGGCATGTTGATCAGGATACATGGTGGCCTGTCCCAGAGCTTCTGCGCCAAAAGCATAAACCGGCCAGCCGAGAGTCAATTTGCGGATCCCGAGTAAACGCTGAGTCATGAGTGTCGTCCGGACATAACGCTCTGGGTCGCCTTTGTAAAACTCTTTTGAGTTGAGACCATAAAGCTGATTCAGCATGGTCAGCGTCATCAAATGTAGAGAGGTGGTCACGCAGACTGTATCTGACTTAGCCGATTCTTGAAATACAGCATCGAATTCTCCTTCAATCACCGCATCAAACAGAGTTAGTAGTTTTTTTTGTGCGGTATCATCTCCAGCCTGCCACTGGACAAGCAGAGCAATGCCTGCAGGTGGACTATTCATTATTTGAATTTCACCTGCTGTTCCACATAATCCGATTGGATGCCATTTTTACCGGAACCACGACCGTAATAATTCCATTCTGGAAAATTAAAGTCCGAAGTGATTGAGCGTGGAGACAGAATCATCACCTTAAGAAACTGTTCTAAATCAGTCGCGTTATAGACATTTACTTCAAATCCCCATTTTTTAAGCTGATACATCAAGGCTGAACATTTTTTCATTTCCCAGTTGATGGAAAAACGATTAATGCCCCAGCCTTTTAATTGCGTGAGTATTTTCTTGGCTTGGTCTGGCAGGGAGAAGACCAAGGGACAGATAAAATCGACGGAGGTTTGTATGACAGCATTGGGAAAGGTTGCTGACAACATTTTAAACCCATCTTCTTTAAGCACATCGATATTACCATTCAGCCAAATATTCTGATCATTAAAACCATGCTTTTTGAGTAGCTTTATTGATTCACTCAGAACATTGCTCTTATCTTTGAAATCAACTTTGACTGCCTTGCCATGTTGTTGAAACTCGACCAATAACTCGTTTAATTGCAGATTTATCTTTCCGGTCAATAACGTCTCCTCTTCCAACGGATTGTCGTGTTGCAGTAACACTGATCCATCTTCATGCACGGTCTGAACATCGACCTCGCCCCATTGTATGTTAGATGAGAGAAACTGCCGCAAATTTTCCCGGTCATTGATACCATGCCAAACCAAGTCAATGGTGGGCGGTAAGTCTTTTTCATTTACCAGTTCGCGCAATTCATAGGTACTGCCTTTTTCCACACCGGCGGTCATCGGCTTATCATTTGAGCGATAAACAGTATCCGCTTGGAGCAGTAAAATATCGCGCGTATCTTTTTCGTTTGCAATGGCATCAAGTGACTGCGTTTCACTGTCAACAAAACAAATCACATGATAGCCGATTTTGCGAAAATAAGAGAGACTTTCTACTGCTGACTCAGACGGTGCATGATGCTTGGGGAAGTAAATCAATTCTTTAGGTAGTTTTAACTGATAGTCTTTACCAAATTTTCTCAGTGCCTGGATGGTTTTTTTCTGCATATCCTGGGAGCAAATATTTTTCAATCCGACCGCCGTTCTGGACTGCATCTGAAACCAACAAATGGTTTCAATCACTCCTCCCATCGGTCGCAATTGTACCCGTGAAGACTTACGGTAACTCGTGTACCAAGAGAGAAAGGCTTCCTTTTGCGCGGGTGCCAATTGATATTCAGTGAGGAATGAAGACAGCAAATCCTCATGAATTTTGATTTCATCGGGCATTAAGCGGTAAAAATAATGAGTGCCTTGCAGTTGGTCAAAGGTCTGCAATGCTCGAAAAAGCTGATATTGCATATCGTTAATAGAACCGTCGATATCAAATATCAACATCAAATCCTTATCTGGATACTGTTCTTTCATGTAACCATAATGCAGACTTAATGCTTTCATCCAGTTATTCAAGAGGACCTCTTTTCATAAACTCGAAGAAACGATTTTTTCGCCTAAACCCTGCAATTTACAATACTTTTCAGCATAAGTTTTGAGCGACTGTAGAGGTCTCATAAGCGTTTGCCGGAATTGTCGAAAAAGAAAAGTTGTTCAGGGTTAACTCCCCAATCCACTTTTGTTCCCGGAGAGAGAGGAGAAACATTAGCGGATTGGATCGAACGCAGGAGGTTACCATCTTTCAATTTAATATCGTAAAGATTTTCACGCCCCTGAATTTCCACAAATGAAACTGTTCCCGGAATTTTGTAGGGATTCCCCGGCTGGTAGAATTCCGGTCTGATGCCAACGCTAATATGGGTACCATCCGGATGTTTTTCAATATTTTCTGGACATGGAAATTCAATATTCCCACTGCTGATTTTTACATTTCCAGCAGAAATGATTCCATCCAGAAACGCAATCGGGGGATTGCCTAAAAACCCGGCGATAAAATCATTTTCCGGACGTTGATACATCTCATTCGGAGATGCCACTTGTAAAATTTTTCCGTCCTTCATAATGGCAATACGGTCGCTCATGCTCATCGCCTCCACTTGATCATGTGTCACTAACACAGCCGAAATACCGGTTTCCAATTGAACACGGCGTATTTCAGAACGCATTTCCAACCGTAGTTTTGCGTCAAGGTTGGCCAGCGGTTCATCCAGCAACAGCGCTCCGGGCTTGCGGATAAGAGCACGGGCCAGGGCCACCCGCTGCTGTTGTCCTCCGGAAAGCTGTTCCGGGCGGCGCCCCAGCAGTTCTTCAATGTGAACCAACTCAGCCATTTCTCCCACTTTTTTCTTGATTGTCTGTTTATCTTCATGGCGAACGGTCAAAGGAAAAGCGATATTCTGAGCAACCGTCATGTGAGGATAAAGAGCATAAGACTGGAAAACGACACCAATATTGCGTTGTTGAGTTGGAACCCGCGTGACATCCTGGCCGCCAAAAAGAACACGCCCCTCGTCAACTCTATGAATCCCGCAAATGGCAAAAAGCGTGGTTGATTTTCCACAGCCGGACGGGCCTAGCAAGGCCAGCATTTCGCCTTCTTTGATCTTCAAGTTCATATTTTCGATAACCGTCAGATCACCGAAACGCTTGGTAAAATTTTCCAGGACAATTTCCATCAGCCTTTTGTTCCTCCGCCGTAAATGTTCATTAACTTGTCCTGAAAGAACAGATAAAATATGATCACCGGAATGGCGTAAAACAAGCCCACAGATTTGAACAGATTGAAGTCGAAATGTTGGTCATCCGCAATCAAGGAAGCGAGGTAAACCGACAACATCTGCACATCATTTGCGGGGGCTAAAACAGCCGGCAAAATGTATTCACTCCAGCCTTCCAGAAATGAAAATAGTCCGAGTGCAAAAAATCCCGGTCGAACTTGTGGCAGAACCAAGCGATACCAAACCGTGAACCGGCTCGCACCGTCCTGGATTCCGGCCATTTCGATTTCCCATGGAACCGAGTCATAAAATCCTTTCATGATCCAAATTCCCAAAGGCAGTTGCAAAGAGGCTTTGACTAAAATGACTCCAATGAGCGTGTTGTAAAGGCCAACCATCTGCAAAATCAGGAAAATCGCAATAATCAGTGTAATCGAGGGGAATGCATGCAACATCAATATTCCTGCCATAAACTCTTTTCGAAAAGGGATATTGAGACGAGAAATTGCATACGATGCAGTTGAGGAAACGGATAAGACGATCAATGTAACCGAACTTGCAAAAATCATTGTATTAAGCATAGCCAGCCAAACACTCGCTTTGCCTTCAATATTTTCCCACAAAAAACGCCAGTGTTCCAAAGTGAAGCGGTTAGGAATCATTTCACCCGGAAGCGTGTCTGTGACCGTATCCACAAACAGAAAAACGTACATGAACAAGATTGGAATCGTGACGAGTGTCAGTCCGGTAACTATGGGCCAATTTTTAAAATTATGCGACATTGCGGATTCCTATTGCTCAATTCTTGGAGTTTTGATGAGTTCATCAAAACGAAAAAACCGAAGATAAATTAGCGACATAATGACTCCAACCACAACTAAGACCAAAGCAAGAGCTGCTCCATAGCCATACTGCAAATTTCCCCAATAATTATCCAAAGCAGTGTGATAAGCGGACAGTGCCCAAACTTCAGTTGAAGAGCCGGGACCTCCGTCAGTGGAAAGAAAAATTTGTTCAAAAGAGGTCAGCAATGACAAGGTTTGATAAACGGTAATAAAAAGAATCGGCCATTTGAGCTGGGGTAAAATGATATGACGAATTTGCTGCCAACGGTTTGCGCCATCGACTTCGCTGGCATAAAGCATCTGTTTTGGGATTGAGGTAATGGCACTGGAAAACAAAATCATGCCCATCGAAGCACCAATGAAACCATTGATCATGATCACAGTCACCCAGGCATTGGCCGCAGTATCCAGCATCCAGTTACGGGGCGTGACTCCAAAATTGGTCACTACCGCATTGATAAATCCGGTATCCCAAGTCAGCCATTTCCACAACAAAACATACAGAACCGAAGGCGTAATCCTGGGTAAAAACCAGAGCGCCCTGAAAAGAGCGGCTTGTCCCTTTGGCAAATAAAATGTGGTAACGGCCAAAACTAGGGCAAAACCGATATTAAAAAGCAAGAGCGTTGAGGCGACATAAAATCCGGTATTGAGCAGGATTTGCTTGGTTTCCGGAAGCAAAAACATCTTGCGAAAATTTTCTCCGGTCCAAATCCAACCCGTATAACTTGCGTCCACCAATTCATCGGTTTGTACCTGTGTCAAACCCAAATCCATTTCTTCCAGTGATTGAAGCAATTCCTTTGTACTGGCAAATCGTTCTTTAATTAAAGATTTCCGGAAGTGCGGTGAGGTGGATTTGAGAGTACGGATGCTTCGAGGTCGGTTGTCCAATTTTTTTAAAAAGCGTTCAAAAAGGCGACGACTGGCAAAGGTTTCTCCAAGATACCGTTCCCGTAATTCTTCAACGAGTTCTGTTTTCACATCGGCTTTTGTCGCCGCCAGGAGACCTTTTTCACTGATGGAATAACTTTCAGAACCAATGCGTTTCAAGATTTTGCGATCAAAACCCTGATCTCCCAGTTGGATTAAAACGGAGGGCGTTATTTGATACGAGCCACCGGTAATTCCGGTGGCCGTACTCATGTTGGTCATAGAAAATACGCCCGTCATGAGGACGGGCGCTAGAAAGAAGAGAACAACGAGGGCAAGTGCAGGAGCAATAAAGATGTATCCGAGTTTGGCTGACACGTAATTTCCTGATGTCCTGTGATTCGTTGTTCGGTCAGCAACCGTCGGGCAATGCCCGCCGGTTGAACTGATTTTTAGCGAATGATAATGTCGTTGCCCAAATTGGCTCGCAATTCGGCTTCCACATCAGCAACCGCTTTTTCCGGAGATTTCTGCCCCGTCCAAGAAGCTTCCAGACCTTTCCACATGGCATCAAAATAAGGAGAGAAATTGGTGTTGTTAGGCATCGCACTGGCATGTGGCAACAAAAGTTTAGTCGCTTCGCTTGCCCAACGGTTGTTGGCGTAGAGCGGAACATTCTGCTGAGACTTGGTAATGCCCAAGTGAGCGGACTTAATCGCGTGCAAGGTGTTGATACGAGGCTCCGAAGCAATGGCCACGAGTTGGGCCGCAATCTGAGCATCATCTTCACTTCCACGATTTGTCACCAAATAAACCAACGGATGGGTGATGGTATTCGCTCGTCCGTTTTTGTCTCCGGCAGGAATCAAGCCGAACACGATGTTGCCAAAGAAATCCTTCAAACCTTCTTTTCCGGTATAGCGGGAATAGTGCCAAGTTCCGCCATGCCAAAGCCCTGCTTTTCCGGAAGCCACCTCAGAATACCATTGATCCCAGGGAGTTCCAATATGGTTTTTGCGGGTGACTCCCATTTCAACCGCTTTAGCGAAAAACGTATAGAAGTTTTTCATGGCACTGCGGTCAAAAACCAGTTTGCCTGATTTTGAATCCGACATTTCTCCACCAAAGGAAAGGTAGAACTGCCAGTAATCTCCGCCTTTAGAGACGCGGGGATAAAAACCGTATCCTGGTTTGACAAGACCGGCATCCTGCATTTTCTTGGCATCATCCAGCACATCGTAGAGCGTATAATTACCGCTTAGGATTTTGCCGGGCAGTGCGCGGATGTCGGCTTTGCTGTATCCTATAGCTTTCAAGTGAGGAATCCAGGCAAAGAATGGGCGAGATTCCGCATCTTGCGGCACACCGTAAATCGTCCCCTCAAAAGACGCAATTTCAACCAGGTTTTCAAACAGATCATTCAACGGCCATGTGTCGAAATCGACATAATTTTCAATGGGCCGAATCAATCCGGACTGTGACCATGGGGCAATATCTTCATGTCCGGTCACCACAATGTGCGGGGCTTTGTTTGCTTCTGCTGCCAAAGTCACCGCTTGTTTGAAGCCTCCCCAGCCGTCGAAATCATACTTTGTTTCAACAGTAATATTGAGATCCTCACCGAGAATTGCGGCTTCTTTTTCCAAAATATCGGCAGCCATCGTAATTGCATCAACCCGATATGAATCGTTAACGTTCGAGCCACCGGCCCAAACCTGAATCGTGATGTCCTTCGCCATCACGGGTGTCAAGGACAACCCGAAGGACACCCCAACACCGACTATTCCCAAAGCGAAACGCTTTGAAAACGATTTAAATGCTAACATAATAATCTCCTTTTCATTAGAAATAGGATTTTTAGCGGCCTTAGAACCATTCTAAGGTCAAATTAAATGAAAAAAATATTTCATTTAGTTCTAAGCATGGAATATACTTCATATAAATAATTTGTAAAGCTTTTATTTAAATTTCTGAAAATAAATTATTTTCAGATTCAAGTTCAACCCAATTGGGTTTCAAGCGATGAAAATAATCTTCCATTTTTCCTAGCATGAACTTGGCAATAACTCAACGAATCACCCGACACTAAAATAATAACAATGGATTACGATCACCTGAGAAATGAACTCGTTGGAAACTACAGTAACTTGAGTCGCCGTCTAAAGCAAATTACACGTTACGCTATGAGTAATCCGAACGACATGGCTCTGGAAACGATTGTAGTAATCGCAGAAAGGGCAGATGTACCTCCGTCAAGTTTGATTCGCTTTGCGAAAAGTTTTGGTTTTAACGGTTTCAGGGAAATGCAGAAAGTGTTTCAGCAGGGACTGGTGAAAAGTTCCAGCGACTACCGAAAACGTGTACAAACTTTGAATCGACAGGTCAGCCAACAGGGTGAAGTTGCATTGTCAAACCTGGAAAATTTTATTAACGGAGGAATTGAAGCTTTGCATGGATTACGTGAATCAGTAACAGACGAGCAAATTTAGAATGCAGCTTCGATTCTTGCAAAAGCGAATGTAGTACATGTTGCGGCTCAGCACCGTTCTTTCCCTATAGCTGCATATTTAACTTATGCTTTGAGTCACCTGAGTGTCCCAAACATACTTTTAGACAGCGTGGGTGGTATGTTTGCAGAACGAGGCAAAACAGTCCGGAAAGGAGATGTTGTACTGGCCGTGAGTTTTTCTCCTTACGCCAACGAAGTCCTCAAACTGGTAGAAGTGGTGCAGGAGCGCAAAGTTCCAGTGATCGTGATAACTGACAGTGTTCTCAATCCTTTAGCTCCTTTTGCGGATGTTTGTCTGGAAGTAAAGGAGACAGAAGTTTTTGGATTTCGGGGTTTGGTTTTGAGTGCTTTGATGTGTCTATCCCTTTCGCTGATTGTGGAGTTGGGAAAGCAGTTAGAACACTAAACAGAAACCACTTGAACAGGTTTACCTGTTTTGAGAGATTCCTGTGCGGCCAACGCAATTAAGACCGGAACAAGTCCATCCTTTCCGGAAACTTTAGTCGGTTCGTCATTACGAACCGCATCTACAAAGGCCTGCATTTCTGCCACAAAAGCGATTTTGTAGCGTTCCAGAAAAAAGTAGAGCGGTTTGTCCCTGATAGTTCCGGATTCGTTGAGAACGACCATTGAAGTTGGAGTATTATTATCCGCCATTGCAGTTCCTTTTGCACCGAACACTTCAACACGCTGATCATAACCGTAGACTGCTTTTCGGCTGTTTTCGATAATGCCGAGCGCACCGTTGGCGAATTTCAGTGAAATGACAGCCGTGTCAATATCGCCCGCTTTACCGATTTCCGGATCCACCAAAACCGCACCGTAAGCGTGCACTTCTGTGACTTCACTGCCGCAGAGAAAGCGGGCCATGTCAAAGTCGTGAATTGTCATGTCCATGAAAAGCCCTCCTGAAGAAGCGACATATTCCACAGGCGGTGGTGCCGGATCACGTGAAGTAATCCGGATGATGTGGGGTTCCCCCAATGCACCGGAAGCGATTTGCTCCTGTACTGCAGCAAAATTCGGATCAAAGCGGCGGTTGAAACCTACCTGGAGTTTGACACCGGATTTTTCGACTTCGGCCAAAGCGTTCCGGATAATGTCCGGATCAAGCGCAATTGGTTTTTCGCAGAAAATATGCTTTCCTGCCCGGGCACATTCAATCATTTGAGCTGCGTGTTCCGGCGAAGGTGAACCAATTAGAATTGCGTCAATTTCCGGATCATCGAGCATAATCCGGTGGTCTTTTCCAGTTACCGGAATATTTCGGGATGCGGCCCATTCTTCATCTAAAAACGGATCGGTGACGGTTTTGAGCTTTGCGCCTTTGACGTGACTCAGTAAATTGTCTGCATGGAGTTTGCCTATACGTCCGGCTCCGATGATTCCAAAAGTTATTGTGTAGGGCTCGCTTTTCATTTCAACCATTTTATGTTTTTTGTAAAATTTCGAAAAAATTAATTAATTCAGTGTGTTTTTCCCGCTAATCCGAAGCGCCGACTATTTCCTGATCATAGTCGATCAAAGAACCGGTCATCACACCGCCACGATCACTGAGCAGCAGAGCCACCAGTTCCGCAACCTCATCCGGTTTTGCCAGTTTGCCCATTGGACTTTGACTTTCTGCAGTTTCCAACCAATCTGATTCAGCACCATGAGCTTCCCGCTGAATTGCGTCTTCTGCAGGTGTATCCATCCAGCCGACCATAATTCCGTTGACTCTGATTTTATGCCAGCGCTGGCTATATGCCGCGTTTTTTGTAAGCGTTGCCAATGCTCCTTTTGAGGACGAATATGGAGTCAAAAACGGTTGCCCGCCGTGTGCGGATTTGGTGATGATATTGACAATCGAACCGCCCCATCCTTGTTTTTGCATAATTATTACGGCCTCCTGCATCGTCAAAAATGGCGCGCGGGCATTGACTGCCATGTGCTGATCCCAAAGTTCAACTGAAGATTCCTCCAAAGTTCCCCGTGTTGTAATGCCCGCACTGTTGACCAAACCGTCCAGGCGTCCAAAGTGTTCTACGCTTTGACGAATTAAATTCCGACATTCATCCGGATTTTCCAGTTCTGTACGCACAAAAATTGTCGGTGTTCCAAGTCCGGTGAGTTCTTCGGCAAGAGCCTTTCCCCGCTCAACATTGCGTCCGCTGATTGAAACCCCTGCGGCTTTTTCGGCCACCATTTTTCGTGCAACAGCTTCGCCCAAACCTTGAGTGCTTCCGGTAATGACAACTACTTTGCCGCTGTATAATGAATTTCTCATTTATGTTTATTTTCAACTGATGATTTCCAGGCCTGCCTCATGAAGTACATTTGACAAATGTTGATATCCCATTCGGGAATACTCCAAAGGATTCGCCTTTTCCGGATCCTGTTCTGCTTCGACAACTACCCAGCCGGAATAGTCGATTTCAGCCAGCACTTTGGCAAAATTTTCAAAGTCGATAAATCCATCTCCGGGAACCGTGAAAACGCCTTCCAACACAGCATCCAGAAAACTTAAATCTTTTTCCCGGACTTGTTTGAATATTTCTTGACGAATATCCTTACAATGCACATGATTGATGCGTGTACCATAGCGCCGGGTGACGGCTTCAGTGTCTGCGTCGGCAAAGCCCAGGTGTCCGGTGTCAATCAACAGACCGACACTGGTTCCGGTATTTTCCATCAGCAAATCAATTTCCCGTTCGGTTTCGATAACCGTCCCCATGTGGTGATGATAAGACATTCGTACTCCAAAATCAGCCATGCGGTCCGCAACTTCGGTCAGTTTACGTCCGTATTCAGGAAATTCTGCATCCGGCATAACCGGTTTTTGAGAAACGGGAATGTTTTGCTGAGACTGAACACTGCCGCTGGTTTCGGCATAAATGACAACCGGAGCATTTAGAGCCTTGAAAGTTGTCAGCATTTGCCGGAGATTTTCAAATTCCTGCTCAACGCTGCATTCGCGAAGGGTGCCTGAAAACCAGCCGGAAGCCAATTGAAGTCCATGAGTTTCCAGCAGCGGTCCAAGAATTTCTGCATCCAGTGGATATTTGAATCCAGTTTCTGTTCCGGTGAATCCGGCCTCGCGGCTTTCACGGAGACAGGTTTCCAATGATGTTTCCCCTCCCAATTCCGGCAGGTCACTGTTGGACCAGGCGATGGGAGCGACAGCAAGTTGAATTGACATAAGCGTTATAAAGTATTGAGTTTTGCCCCGCACCTAAAACAACATTGCCGGAAAATCATTTTTACAATCCCAGTTATGATTTAGGTGCGGGGTCAGTGTTAAGTTTACGGAATGTTTTAAGTTGTTTCCATCTCGTCCGGAGAAAACCAGCGGGATTCGGCGGCTGAAATTCTGACAGCTTCAAGTGTCTTTTGTATTTCACAGGCTTCGCGGAAATCCGGCCACGATGAACCGCTTCCTCCCAAAGCCTCCAGTATTTGAGTTACTTCAATTATTTTCAATTCATTGAATCCCAACTGATGTCCCGGCGCGGGGCAAAACTTTGAGTAAGTTCCATGATCTGGACCGGAATGCAAAGTTTTGAAACCTTCTCGTCCCGGACTCTGGTTGGCTTCATAAAGACGTAGTTCGTTGAATCTTTCCTGGTTAAAAACCAGTGAACCTTTGCTGCCGTTCAGTTCAAAAGCCAGGTGCATTTTGCGTCCCCAAGCGACCCAACTGGCCTCCAGAGTTCCACTACAACCATTTTCAAAACGGGCCAAAAAATGAGTTTGATCATCGACTTTAACCGTTTTCATTTGCTTTGAATTTGTTGCTTCCGGACGTTCCGGAAAAACAGTACTTTGCATTCCCATGACTTCGCAAAGCGGCCCGACCAAAAAACGGGCCAGTGAAATAATATGACTGCCGATGTCATATAGCGCACCTCCGCCCTGTTCCGCATCAAGCCGGTTTGTGTAAGGGGCTTGAGCATCTGCCATAAAATCTTCTGCATGAACGCCGCGAAAACTGAACAATTCGCCGATTTCTCCACTTTGTACAATTTCACGCGCAGTCTGAATCATTGGATTTTGAAGATAATTATAGCCGACAAGCGTAGCTACTCCGGCAGATTCGGAAGCATCGCGCATTGTTTTTGCTTCCTCAAGCGTGCAGGCCAGGGGCTTTTCACAGTAAACAGGTTTTCCCTTTGCAATTGCAGCTAAGGCGATAGGCTGGTGCAGATGATTTGGTGCAGTGATGTCTACCAGTTCTACTTCCGGATCGTTTACAAGTTCCGGCCAATCTGCAGTGAATCGTTCAAATTGAAGGCTACGTGCCGCCTCTTTAGCCAATTCGGGATTAGCTTCAGCTAGCATTTTCAATTTTGGTTTTAGAGGCACATCAAAAAGTCCGGCAACTGAACTGTAAGCGTTTGCGTGACAGCGTCCCATAAATCCTGAACCAACAAGACCAATACCAATTGTTTTCATTTTGTTTTTTTATTTACTTTATACAAGACTGTTTCCCAAAAAGTCTGTGATCTACAATTTTTCATTTCGATCGCAGGAATAAATCTTAATGATATTAGTGCAGTAGCTTATGCAATATTTCTCGCTTAGCTCGAAATGACATAGTTTCATGATTTATTATCGAAGGCAAAAATTAATTCAAATTTAAACCCCAATCCGTTGTTTTTTCTGACCTTCAGAATGATCGGCATGGGCCAGTCTTACTTCTTTCCGTTGGCTAACTTCAGGAACACCAACATCCCACCAGGCATCTCCCGGTGTCCATTGATGCTGCTGAACTTTGATCGAAATCAAATAGGTCCTGTCGGCTAATTTGGCGCGTTTGAAGGCTGCCTCCAGTTCGGAAATGCTCTCAACCTGTTCTCCAAGTGCACCCATGCTTTTGGCATGCTGCACAAAATCAACATATTCTAAATGCTCAACTTTTGAATCTTCCAGCAAATTATTGAAAGACGCACTACCCTTGAAATTCTGCAGACGATTGATGACTCCAAAACCTCCATTGTCACAAAGAATGATAATCATTTTGTGACCTGTCAAGACGGAACTGTAAACGTCGCTGTTCAGCATTAAATAGGCACCATCTCCGACAAAAACAATTACATCACGTGACGGATCAGCCATTTTCGCGCCCCAGCCTCCTGCGATTTCGTAACCCATGCAGGAAAAACCAAATTCGCAGTCGAAAGTCCCCACAGTTTTAGTTTTCCAGTTTTTACACAATTCCCCGGGAAATCCGCCTGAAGCAGTGAGTGCCAAATCGGTGTCGTCGCAAACCCGGTTAACTGCTCCAACTACATGAGCATAACTTGGCGGAACCGTATCGGTTTTTCCGGAATGTTCCTCAATAGTGCGGTTCCATTCCGCATAAAGCGTCCCGGCTTTGGATGTCCAGGATTCGGATCCGCTCCAGTCAGCTAAAGATTTCCCGAGTTCCTCAATTCCAACAAGTGCATCGCCAACTACTGAAAGCGCGCGGTGTTTATGCGCATCGTAGCGGGCCGCATTCAGTGAAATCAGTCGCATTTTTTCGTTACCAAAAACCGACCAGGAGCCGGTTGTAAAATCCTGCAGCCTTGTGCCGACTGCAAGAATCACATCCGCTTCTTCGGCCAAAGCGTTTGCGGAACTCGAACCGATAACTCCCAGCGGTCCGGCATTGTTTGGATGATCGTGAAGCATCATCCCCCGTCCGGCAATGGTTTCCACGATCGGAATATTGTGGTGTTCCGCAAAATCCGTCAATTCGGAAACGGCTCCTGAATAGAAAACTCCGCCTCCGGAAACAATCAGCGGTTTTTCGGCTTGACGCAGAATGTCTGCCGCTTCCGCAATACTGTCCTTGTCGGGACGTGGACGTGGAATTTGATGCACCGTTTTTTCAAAAAAGACTTCCGGATAGTCGAAGGCTTCCGCCTGAATATCCTGCGGCAGTGCAATAAAAACCGGTCCGCAATCGGCTGGATCAAGCATGGTTGCCACTGCCTGTGGAAGTGAGGGAATCAATTGTTCCGGACGGGTAATTCGATCCCAGTAGCGTGTAAAAGATTGAAAAGCATCGCTGACCGTCATACCCGGATTGTGGAAATTTTCTACCTGCTGCAGCACCGGATCCGGAAGACGGTTGGCAAAAGTATCTCCGGAAAGCAGCAAAATCGGCAACCGATTTGCGTGCGCGGCTGCGGCGGCCGTCAGTAGATTTGTACTGCCGGGACCAATGGAACTTGTAGCGACCATGATTTGCCGCCTGCGTTTTGATTTTGTGAAAGCCATTCCGGCCAGAGCCATTGACTGCTCATTTTGTCCGCGCCAGGTTGGCATTTCTTCTTTTACTGCTTCCAGAGCCTCTCCTAAACAGGTTACGTTTCCGTGTCCGAAAATGGCATATACTCCCGGAAACAAGGGCTCTTCCAATCCCTCAATTAGAATCTTTTGCATGGTCAGGTAACGAACCAGAGCTTGAGCCATGGTTAAACGGATAGTCCTCATTTTGCTTTCCCGGATAAAGAATTATGTTGAGTAAAACTCACACTGAAAATATTAAAAATTAATTCTATAATCTATCTCGTTAAAATTCAATTTTGGAATTCTGAAAAATTTGATTATAACTATTTCCATTTTTAGATTCTGCCAAGATTACACATAAACATTCAAGAACTTTGATAATAGTAAACTGAGTTTTTTGAAAAATTTTTCTTTTAACATCCCGGATATGATTCGGGACCCATGGAAATTATTAGAGAATTCATGACTGCCTTCAATTATTCTCCATCCTGGACATGAATGTTGAATCTCAGATCAATTTATATTATAGTTTTCTGCTACAACTATTACCAAAACAAAAACCCCAGTACGATGGCATTAATTAGAATTAGTAAAACATTTAAGCTATCATCATATCTCATCTTTTAAAAATAATAATATATGACTGATACAGCACTCTGTTATTTAACTGCCACAGAACTGGCCCTGAAAATCCGTTCTGGTGAGATTTCTGCGGTTGAAACAATGGAAGCGCATTTGGCTCAAATCGAAAAGGTAAATCCGCAGGTCAATGCCATCGTTACTCTGGTTCCGGAACTTGCACTGGAACAAGCCCGTAAGGCGGATGAAAAACTGGCCCAAGGCGGAAAGCTCGGACCGCTGCATGGACTGCCGGTAGCGCACAAGGATCTGGTACCGACTAAGGGAATCCGCACCACTTTCGGTTCGCCAATATTTCAGGATTTCGTTCCTGAAGAAGATGCTTTACTCGTAGAACGCATACGGAATGCCGGCGGGATTTCGCTGGGAAAAACCAATACGCCGGAATTTGGCGCCGGTTCGCAGACCTTTAATCAGGTTTTTGGAGTGACAAAAAACCCCTACGATTTGAGTAAAACCTGTGGCGGAAGCAGCGGCGGGGCGGCGGTTTCGGTTGCCTGCCGAATGCTGCCTTATGCGGATGGAAGCGATTTGGGAGGATCACTGAGAAATCCGACAAATTTCTGTAATGTTGTAGGTTTCCGGCCTTCAGTGGGAAGAGTTCCGAGTTGGCCGAATGAATCCGGATGGAACAGCTTTGCGGTGGATGGTCCTATTGCACGGACGGTTGAGGATACCGCGCTGATGCTGAGTGTTTTAGCCGGACCGGATGCACGCTCGCCGATTTGTCTTCCGGAAAGCGGTGCCGTTTTTCAGCAGTCCCTGGAACGTAATCTAAAAGGAATTAGAATTGCCTGGAGTGCTGACCTTGGTGGTTTGCCAGTTGATTCCAGGGTTACAGAAACTCTGGAAGCCCAGCGTAATGTTTTTGAAGATTTAGGTTGTATCGTCGAGGAAGGTTTCCCGGATTTCACGGATGCAGACGAAATATTCAAAACTTTTCGGGCCTGGTATTTTGAATTAAAACTGGCATCGCTTTTACCTGAGCACAGGGAGAAAATGAAGGAAACGGTGATTTGGAATATTGAATCCGGTATGAAATTAAGCGGTCCGGAATTGGGGCGGGCAGAAGTGAAACGAACAGCGCTGTTTCACAGGGTGAGGGAATTTATGAAGAATTATGATTTTCTGGCGCTGCCTGTGAGCCAGGTTCCTCCATTTCCACTGGAACAGGAATATGTTTCGGAAATAAACGGAATGAAGATGGAGACCTATCTGGACTGGATGCGCTCCTGTTATTACATTACTGTAACCGGTCAACCTGCGATTTCGGTTCCCAGCGGATTTACTGACGACGGCTTGCCGGTCGGTTTGCAGTTGGTAGGTCGATCGCAGGATGATTTGGGTGTATTACAGCTGGCTCATGCTTTTGAAAAGGCGACCGGATTTTATAAAAAAGTTCCGGATTTGGCATTGGCTGTTTGATGCAGAAT
>Ga0208206_1000077_pt1 | contig 23106 bp, 18 predicted proteins | sample DeeseametaMP1483_FD_184187 | JGI IMG/M metagenome (GOLD analysis project Ga0208206, IMG submission 184187) | Marine microbial communities from the Deep Pacific Ocean - MP1483 (SPAdes) | ecosystem: Environmental > Aquatic > Marine > Oceanic | place: South of Fiji, South Pacific Ocean | collected... | reverse complement strand
AGACTTCCTTGCCAAGCAGCCTCTGACTGCGAGCTATCACGTCGATCATGCTGTACTGAGCGACAGCCCCTATGTGCCATGTTCCGCTGGGATAAGGGGGTGGGGTGTCGATGATGAATATCTCACGCTCGCTCTTGGGGTCGAACGAATACCTCTTCGAGTATGACTCGTCGAAGAGACTCTCCTGGATCCTCTTCTCAAGGTCTATATTCCATCTCTTCTCGGGGATTCTCGGAGCACTCACAGGACCACCTCACGTCTGACGCGGCCCCTCCTGAGTAACCCTATTCTTGACCATTCCCGCACTTGCAGGTCACCGTGATATCGAACGTGAGTCGAATTGCGATTGCGAGGGGTTGAAGTCCCGTCTTCATACAGATTGGATTTGAGTGGTGCCATGAGCGATAGCAGGGGCAAGGGTTTCGGCCCGAGAGACGTGGTACAACGGGCCAAGTCGGAGGCTGCCTCCAAAGTCGCTAGTGGAAAGGAGGCGATGGGGCAGATTGATGCTGATTCCGTCAAAGGAGCTGTCAGAAGGGCCCCCAACACCCTGCGCAGAGCCCTAGCGGACTCAACAGCGACTGGGATACTGACGAAAGTGCCTGTCGTGACTGTGGTGCTGTGCCTTCTTGTAACCGGCTTCTTCACCCTGCACTCGGGTATCTTTGACTGTCGAGAAGGCTTCGAGTACGAGTTCTGTAACGAAGAGGCAGCATTGAACGTCAACGGAGACCTCGAGGTATACCTACCCCAAGGCTCCGATGTCAGCGCGATGATAGCCGTTGTCCAGGAGGACTGGACGACCAATGTCATGGTGATCTACGTCGAGTCGGAGGACACGAATGTCACCACGATCAATATCCTGAATGAGATTGATGCAGTCGAGAGGGAGTTGAACTTCGTGCGCAATGACGATGGAGTCAATGACAACATCATCTACGTCCTGTCAATTTCCACTGTGATCAAGGAAGTGAACTCAAGTGCAGGCAGAGTGGCCAAGGCATTCTTCTCGGGACTGGCTGAGGCCACGGGGAACGAAGACCTCTCCGAGCAGTTCAACGACACCATAGACGAGCAGGAGGACATCATCGGCAGTTACTCGATTCCCGAGGAGCAGGAGCGAGTCGACCGGATCCTCAGGGAGATGCCGCGGAACGCCCTAGACAAGCTGGTCAGGGATGTCGGCAAGGACCTGGACGGGGACGGGGACAAGGATGTCTTCCGCGTGAATTACTGGAACCGTGCAGTCATCATCATCGGGATCTCCGACAATCTGACAGGGGTCAAAGATATCTCGGAGTTGATTGAGGAAACTCAGAATACCATCAACCATATCGCAGAAGCCAACAACTGGACAGAAGACAACCTGACGATGACCCTGACTGGGCCTGTTCCAATCACTAACGCAGTCACCGAGGAGTCGTTCAAACTGTTCTGGAAGGTGTTCCCCCTCGGCGTACTCGCCGTCGCCATCGGCCTGTTCCTCTTCCATTGTGACCTGCTGCAGACTGGTCGGATTAGATTCGTCCAGGGACTGAAGGTGGTCATTATCGCGGGGCTTCCAACCTTATGCTCGGTATGGATCACACTGGGAATCATCGGTTTCACGAACTATGAGGTCACGATGACGGTCATCATCGTAGGGCCGATCATACTTGCCCTAGGGGTTTCCTATGGGCTCCACATTACCAATAGGTACGCCGAGTCGAAGGGGACGCCCAGAGAGAAGATGGCCATAGCTCTCAACTCGACGGGGCGAGCCGTCTTCCTCTCAGCAGTCACGACTATCATCGGCTTCATCTCCCTGACCTTTACTCCAATGAAACCGATACAGACCGTGGGATGGTCTCTGGCCGGAGGCATAGTCGTGGTCTACATCATGACGATGATCATGGTTCCCAATCTGACGATGATGCTCGACCTGAAGAAACCGTCTCACCCGCCCCCGAAGCTGTTCGTGCAAGCCGTGGGTGTCCCTTTGAAATGGACTCGCCTCACATTGGTCCTATTCCTTGCGGCGATGCTGATGTCTGCAGGGATCTCCAGAGACAACGTCGAGGAGAACATCAACCTGCTCGAGATGGCGCCTCAGAACGTGGAGTCCGTTCAGAAGATGGCGGTATACTCGGATGAGTTCGAAGCAGGCCAGCCCGGATTCCTCCTCGTGGAAGGGAATCTGGGGGCCAGTCCAAACTTATTCTCGCCGGTGTTAGACGACCCGTATGAGAATCTGAAGGGAATCGAAGCTCTGGAACAGAACTGCAATCGAGTGAACAGAACCACTGCAGTTTCCATAGTCTTCCTGATGAAAGCCGTGGCCGTAGGGGTGAACGTCTCGGGGCAACCGATAGTCGACCAAGTGGATCAGTGGCCCCTGCCCGATCAGATCAAGGACGTTGTGGGCTTCATCTTCGGCAGGGAAGTTGCCGGGAACGGCTCGTTCTGGGAGACTCTGGCGGCCTTGGACGGCTCTCCCTCCGGTGATGACCAAGCCCACAACTTCCTGATTTACGTATTCTACAACAGCATGACTGACGAGATGCGTGAATTATTCATCTCATCCAACTACAGGCGCAGCCTCATCTATATCGATATGCCATTCATGGATGTCCAGGACACCAATGAGGCTGTCAACGGCAAGGGCGGCATCAACTACTGGGCCGAGAACACCCCTGGCGTGGAGTCGTCGGCTCTGGTCGGGGTCGCATCGGTGACTATCGAGGTCAACAATCTGATTGTGGACTCCCAATGGACCTCGTTGGGATTCGCTCTGCTGTTCTCGGTGCTCACCCTCGGCTTGGTCTTCCGAGACCTCAGGTTCGCCTTATTGACGACGATACCAGTCGGCTTCACCGTGGGGATGCAATGGCTGGCGATGGATGCACTCGGAGTCCCCCTGTCACTAGTCACGGTGATGGTCGGCTCGATACTGGTCGGCGTCGGAATCGACTTCTCCATACACATCGCCAATCGCGTCAAAGAGCAAGGTGGGACGATGGAAGCCGTTAGGGTGGCTTGTGCCAGCACCGGAATGAGCCTGTTCGAGGCGACGGTGGTAACAGCTGCCGGCCTAACTTGCGCTTACCGGATTCCCATAGTAGCAATCCACCCATTCGTGACCGTCATCATCATCCTACTGATTGTCGCGGCATTGTCTGCGCTTCTCCTGTTGCCGGCCATCTTCGCACTGCTGATTAAGTCCGGCATCGGATTGACCGGTGGCGTAGAGACTATGGTCAAGACCGCAGGATTGCGCAGGGCAATCGCTCGGGACGAGGCTGACGTGATAGACGCCTCGCTGCTCATCGGCTCGTCCGACGATGCGTGGTGATGCATCAGATTCATTCGCTTGACTCCAGTGGAGCGCGCATGACCCGGTACTGGCTGATGAAGAGCGAGCCACACGTCTATCCGTGGGAGCTGCTGGTTGAGGACGGTTCGACCCACTGGGACGGGGTGAGGAACTACCAAGCGAGGAACCTGATGAGGGATGAGATGAAGATTGGGGACCTCGCTCTGTTTTATCACTCCAACTGCAAGCCACCACATGTCGCTGGAGTCGTTAGGGTCTGCAGAGAGGGCTACCCCGACCACACGGCCCAAGACCCTGAATCGAACTACTTCGATCCCAAAGCCACCCCGGAGAACCCCCGTTGGATTATGGTTGACATAGAACCAGTGACGGAACTCGATACCATCGAGCTGTCCGAGTTGAGGGCGAATCCAAAACTCGAGGGGATGCCGTTGCTCAGAAGGGGCCAGAGACTCTCAGTCCAGCCTGTTCCCAAAGAGCATTTCGAGATAGTGTGCCGGATGGGTGGCCTTGCGGGAATGCCCGGTTAGGTGGGCGCGTCCTCGGTGGACGCTCGTCACCAGAGGTGCAAGTTCACCGATCTCCTCCGCCCCGCTATCCCAAGGCATCCAGCATCCCCGGTCGGGCTGCTCGCTTCCGCGCCTGACCTGGTTCCCGGGCGTGAGACGGTCCTCGCTTCCCTCCGGAAGCGGCTTCCGCCAACCTGGATCTCTTGGGGGCGAGGCATCGACGTCAACCGGTGGAACACCAATGGCTCGTCTGCGCCGCCCTCGGACTTCGGGTCTCCATTTTCGACGATTTGAGAACAACAGAGCACGTCAACTCTCCCCCTAGCCCGATTATGGCGGGAAATCGCCCCATATCAACGAATCCCTGACCCGAAATGCGGGATAAGGCGCTATTCCGAGTATTTCGAAGGGCAACCTGTCTGAATCTCATGTGCCTTAAGCAGCCAACCTTCACTGCTGTCCATCAGGTTTCCCTTGACAGCTATTGTATGGCCCTCTTCGAAACCGTCGGGGATGGCAACCCCAGAGAAGTCGATGTGGAGCGTGTGCGACGTCCCTGCGAGGTCAAACGAGGATGAGGCGGAATCGAGCGAGCCGGCGACTACTTGACCACGCAGATGCACATCGCCCTCATGTGACTGAGGCGAGGCCATGACCTCGTCTACAGAATACTGGGTCTCGGGCTTGACGCTAAGGAACATCAGAGCAACAAGCCCGGCTAGGGCGAGGCCGACTACGATCAGACGCGAAGCCCGGGTCCCCGCCATGCTCACACCTCGATTCGGGTGTTGATGAGGGTTTTCACTGGCAAGTCAGGGATTGCCATAGCCAACTACCTCTTCGATGCTCAGGAAACCGTTGTCCCTCATCCTCCTCCTGAGTCCCTTGACTATGAGAGACACTACGGACGGGCCCTTGAACACCATAGCCGAGTACAACTGCAACAGAGATGCTCCCGATGTCATCGCCTCCCAAGCAGAGTCCGCCGAGTCGATCCCACCGACTCCGACTATCGGTACCTCGGAGCCGGCCTCCTCGTAGAGCAGTCTAATCACTTCGGCCGAACGCGGTTGGAGTGGCCTTCCGGAGAGGCCCCCACGCTCGGCGAAGACGCTCCGCGACTTGGTATTGGAGGGAACGGGGCGGTGGAGGGTCGTGTTGGTGGCGACGAAACCGTCGATACCTCGCCTCATCGCCATTTGGGCTGATGCGAGCAGCTCGTCGTCAGTGCTATCTGGGGACAGTTTCAGCAACAGAGGTTTTCCCCCGCCCCTCCTCTCACTGATTCTGCCGCACTCGGATAGAATCGAGGACAAGTGGTCGACCTCCTGCAGCTCCCTTAGGTCGGGGGTATTCGGTGAAGAGACGTTGAGAACGAACATGTCAGCGTGATTCCACAGGATGTCCAATGTCTGCGAGTAGTCGCTGGGTGCGCTCTCGTTCGGGGTCTTCGTGGAACGGCCTATGTTGGCCACGATGGGAACCTTGGGCCACTTGCCCGAAGCCCGGCGAGAAATCAGTCTGTCCCTCACAGCCGAGGCTCCGGGATTGTTGAAACCCATCCGATTCACCAAAGCGTGCTCGGACTCGGCCCTGAACATCCGGGGTTTGGGGTTGCCATCTTGGGGAAATCTGGTCACTCCGCCGTACTCGACCCATGAGAAGCCCAACGCTGGCCATGCAGAAAGCGCCTCTGCACCCTTGTCAAAGCCTGCTGCCAACCCCAATGGATGGTGAAAAAGGCGTCCAAGAACGTGAATTGGCAGCTCTGGGGCGTGATACATGGCACTGAGAGCTCGCTGGCCACCCGAACTCTGTCCGAATGACGACAGCCCCTGAATGACGAGGTCATGAGCCTTCTCGGAGTCGGCGAAGCGAAGAATTGGTCGCACGAAGAAGGAATACGGTAATCCCATTGCTGCAGCCTGCCGAACGATATTCTTCAAGCGTTGCGCAGCATCGCGGGTTCATGAGCGCATCAAAGCAGGGTGCTGCTATCAGCGAACTCGCCCGCAGGACCCTCAGGTCCGGAGGGGTTACGGTTCGTACAAAGGATGCCGGACGGCTCAGTGTCGAGTCCCTCTCGGTTTTGATTTCCGATCTCGCGCCGTCTGTCATATCGGGGGCTGATGCCGTAGAGTCGGATGAAGAGGGCATCGAAATCGTGCTCGATGGCGAACCTGGAGGACTCATCGGTGGCCCCGAGCCGCGTACCCTGGAATGTGTTTGGATACCGGGGGTTCCAGATGACCTCTGGAGGAAGTACAGAAATTCCGTCTTGGATCTGGCTGCCGCTGGATACCCCGGCTGCATTGGTTGCGCCGGTCCGGCTGCTGAATTGCCATGGGATGAAGAGGGCTCGAGAGTGGTTCTGAGATAACCCGCCTCGCGCGCCCCCCCGCTCGCGCACGCGTTGGAGAGTAATCGACCTGCTCATGTTTATACAGGGTCCATCCGGGCACACCAAAACGAGGCCAGCTAGTCTTCTTCGACAGACAGTGCTGGCAAAGGGGTGGAACTGTGAAGTTGATGATTCTCGAATCCGGAGCCAAAGCCCGCACCGTCAAGAAGTACCTTGGCAAGGACTGGATTGTCAATGCGTGCAAAGGGCATGTCCAGGACCTGCCCCCCTCCAAGGCGATGTGGGCCTCAGAGGATGGAAAGCTGCCAGAACCGCCCTGGGATTGGACAGAAGGGGCGGAGAGGGTCGTTGCTGGGATTCGCAGAAAGGCGGAAGACTCCGACGTTGAGGAGATCTACATCGCCACCGACCCCGATCGTGAGGGCGAATTCATCGCATGGCGTCTCAGCATACTGTTCTCTGACTTTCCCGAAGTGAAGCGTGTCACCTTCAATGAGATAACCAAGTCGGCTGTGAACGAGGCTATCGATAACTGCGCAGACATCGACATGGACCTCGTCGATGCTGCGAAGGTCCGCCGGTTCACGGATAGACTGGTTGGCTTCCGTTGCTCTAAATTCAGCAAGTCGTGGAGGCTTCCCTCGATGGGGCGAGTGCAGACCCCGACGCTGGGATTCATCGTTCAGAGGGAGCTCGAGAGGGAGGCCCATGTTCCAATAGAGTACCACAGCGTCCATGCTGAATCAGACGGAGTCAGGTTCAACGTCAGGTTCCACGAGAAGGACGACTCCGATGCCTGGAAGGACGACTCTGGAAAGCACCGTGCTGACAGGACCTCTGACGGAGACCTTGCTGAGCATGCATTCCAAGCACTGCTGAAGGCTGGAGAGATGACCATCACCTCGGTGAAAGAAGGCAAGACGAATCGTAACCCTCAACCGCCATTCACCACAGACACGCTGCTCCAAGCAGCTAACTCCACCTTAAAGTGGTCCGTTTCCAAGACTGCCAGAGTCGCTCAATCACTGTATCAGTCTGGACACATAACATACATCCGCACGGATTCGACCCGGACCAATGCCGAAGCCCGAAACAAGGTCAGGGAGCACATCAAGGAGAAGTATGGGAAGGATCACCTCGGACCGGGAATGCTGGGATCCGATGTCAAAAAGGGTGCTTCAAATGTTCAAGACGCACACGAGGCAATTAGGCCCACTAGGCCCGAGAGCACCTCGATCACGACGGATAGGGCTGATGGGAAGAAGCTGTACGGCTTGATCTGGGCCCGCTTCGCAGCCAGTCAGATGTCCCAATCAGTCAGGGAGAGAAGGGACTTACAAGCCGGCTTGGATGAGTTGGATATACCTCTGAATGGGACTGCTTCCTGGAGGATCCATGCTGGTTGGGAGGCCGTTTTCTCACAATATCTTGGTGATGTTCGAACCACTTCGCCTGACTCCCCTCTCATCATTGGAGCGGTATGGTCCATAGACGCATCAGACGACAATCCACACATGACGACGGATGAGACCAAGCCTCCAAGGAGATTCTCGGAGAGCTCGATCGTCCAAGAGATGAAGAGGGCTGGGATAGGCAGACCGTCGACCTATGTCTCGACCGTATCCAAATTGGGGGCCAGAGGCTATGTCGAGCTTGAGGGCAACTCGCTGATCCCAACCGATGATGGACGGACGATGTGGCTTCAAGTAGTGCCATTCTACAATGCGCAGGATAATGCAGAAGGACTGTTCACTCCGGAGTTCACCGCCAAGATGGAGAAGGATCTGGATCGCGTTGAGCATGCCCAGACTAGTGGAGCGAGTGTTTGGGCCAGCTTCTTGGATGTATTCAGGGCGATGCACAACAGCGCTCTGGAGGATAGGCGGAAAGTGCCGACTCCTCGTCAGATGGCCCTGCTGGAGAGCCGTCTGACTGTCCTCGATGAGGCCTATCGGGAAGAGTTGCTTGCTGGGAAGGCCATAGGAGATCTCAGCGGTGAAGAGGCCAGAGGACTCATCAAGACCCTAATGGAGGCGAATGAGCGCAATGGCCCCATTCCGGCAAGCGAGAAGCAGACAGCACTCATAGTGAAGCTCTCTGACCGGATTGGCATTGGCCTGACAGAGGCCTTGGGGCTGGTTGATTCGACAGACATCAGCGAGCTTACCGGAGGCAGAGACGGATCAGCCAGCGCGCTGATCTCGACTCTGATTGAGCAGAGCGGGGCAATGCCGGCGACTCCAGCTCAGGTGGACCTGGTCAACAAACTGGCTGAGCAACACGAGGTTCCGCTCGATCAGGTTCTGGCCATCGCCGGACTGAAGGAAATTGATGAGATGTCAAAGACCGATGCTAGCGACATCATCGGCGAGATGAAGAAGCGGCGCGGAGCTAGAAGGCGCCGGGGTAGAGCATAACACGGCCACTTCGTGACAGCACTCAAGAACAAGCGCCCTGTAAGAGGTGACGTGGGAGTGTCCGAGTACGATGCTGTCGTCGTGGGTGCTGGGCCGATTGGTGGATATCTCGCCGCCGGGCTGGCAGAAGGAGGAGTCAGTGTTCTTCTTCTCGAAGAGCATTCAGAGATAGGGCGGCCATTCCAGTGCGCTGGTCTGGTTAATCCCGATGTCATGAATCTCACAGGCTTGCATCACACCGTTCTTTCACCAATCTGGGGCGCTAGGATACACAGCCCTTCGGGGACTCCAGTTGTGATTGGTGATGAGGGGCGCATCCGCACATGGTCCGTATGCCGCAAACTCTTCGATGAGGGGGTCGTCAGGCAGGCAATAGAGAAAGGCGCTCGCATCTGGCTATCCAGCAAACCAATTTCGGCTGTAATTGAGGAAGGATCTGTCCATCTGCGCATACGCACCCCGGAAGGAGTCAAGGATGTCCGATGCCGTCTGCTATGCGGTGCAGATGGAGCCCACTCGTGGGTCCGACGTCATTTCAAGATGGGGCGGCCAAAGGAACTTATGATCGGATTCCAAGTCGAAGTCACCGGATATCGGGGGCAAGAGGGTCGGCTGGACATGTACACCGGATCGCGCATAGCACCGGGCTTCTTTGCATGGGCGATACCCTCTGGGGAGACTACTAGGATAGGGACATGGAGCAAACCAGGCCTCATGGGTGGCGAATCTTGCGAGCAGTTGCTGGATAGGTTACGAGAGGAACCGCTCTGGAGGAATCGGTTCTCGGGATGCAAGGAGATAGGCAGATTCTGTGGACCTATACCCAGTGGCATGGTGAAGCGTCCGATGATAGGCAGAGTTGCGTTGTTCGGGGACGCTGCAGGGCTATGCAAGCCCACTACTGGGGGAGGAATAGGACCGGGCTTCGCTCAGGTTGACCTAGTGACGCCCCACCTCTTAGATGCGCTCAAGTGCGATGACCTGTCAGACGGCAGGATGAGTGAAATTGCTGGCCTCATGGGGCCGATGAGGAGGAGTCAGAGGAGGTCAAAGGCGTTACGCGACGCATTCCTCACAGAATCCACGGACTCCGAGTTGGACGATATTTTCGCAGTATGGGCACGTCCCGAGGTCACCGAGTTAATCAACGATATAGGAGAAATCGAGCATCCCATCCCGCTGGGAATCAGGATGCTCAGGGAGATCCCCGAATTCCGCTCGCTGACTAAGCGAGCGGTCAAGGCCATCCTCTTGGGGTGATCCATTGCACAAGTCAGTTCAGCGAATCAGATATCCCCCCTTCGAGTACTCACACATGAATGCAGGAGGGGTGCCGTTGGTCGAAGTGGTGATGGAATCCGATAATCCTCCTCCGCCATCATTCAGGATCGGCATGGACGATGATTGGATGGTGGAATGGAGGCGTTGCAAGGATGATGACCCGGAATGGCCGGTCATACAATCCGATGTCTCCACTGACCCATTTCCCTTCCTGATGAGTACGAGGGATGGTTGGTACATCGAACCCGACCCATTGCACTCCCTAGCAAGGAGGCTGATCCCTCCGACGGCGTCCATCCTGATCCTCACGTTGTTGATTCACACGATGGAGCCAGGTCTTGTGAATATCGGGGTGCTCTCGGAGGCGATTGCAGGATCCTACAGAATCGGCCCTTTGGACTACCCCAAGCTACTGCTAGTGGCCTTACCGATATTCCTGCTGCCCATCGTTTCGAGGATGGTTGCCAACCTGCGTGACATACGAAGGCAGAACGCGTACATCGCATCGCCTCTGGACTCTCCGGAAATCTCTCTGGCGAACGAGGGAAATGGAATCAGGATCGTCAGGCTGGTGATGCCGTTAGAGGTGATGGCTAGCCGAGCTCGCATTCAGGTCGGCATCGCCGTTCCCGAGAGGAGCAAGGTGCTAGAGGCGCTGTCGAGGGACGAGGGCGGGCAGCCAGCACCGGGAATGTCCACACAACTGCCTGAGCGCAGAATCACCACTGGGGAAGAACTCGGTACCGGGGTCGGCGAGGCAACTCCAATGCCTATCGCGCATCCTAGGGTGCTGCTGCTAGAGCCGATGAGGGTCCGAGAGGCTGGTGAGTGGGTCGATTTCAAGGGTGGCGAGACCAGCTATTACCTCAAAGGCCCGGGGGACTTGTGGCCCGGCTCAATCTACTCAGCTGTAATAGCAGTTCACTGGGAGCTCGTGATCGAAGCGATTAGGGACGATGGGACGAAGATGAAGTGGGTGAGGCCGCTGAAGATGCCTCCACGAGAGGGACTGGAGCATATCCCGACGTTGCCCGTAAGGAGCGGTAGGACCGAACTGTCGACTTGATCAGGCCGGCTGCAGCGGTACTGGTGCTACCAGAATCTCGTCTTCGATGACTGTGTCCAGGGAGACGTAGTCGGAATCGCGCTTGCGCGGTCGGAACCCGGCTCGGAGTATCATTCTCTGCAGTTCATGCTCCGCTGCTTCGGTCTTGGTGGTTCCAGATGCTGAGACGACGTTTTCCTCCATCATGGTGGAGCCGGCGTCATCGGCCCCAGCGAGTAATGCCATCTGAGCGACGCCGACGCCCATTGTGGGCCAAGAAGCCTGAATGTGGTCGACGTTGTCGAAGAACAAGCGCGAGACAGCGACATGCCGGAGGTACTCCGTTGGACCTGCGCCCAACTCAATTCTGTTGTGACCCCTGTTCCTCGACCCAAAGCTGTTGTTCTCTAACATCACCGGCCATGCGATGAACGAAGTGAATCCCGTCCTACCTGAAGCATGCGCCTCGTCCTGCATTGCCCTTATGCTGTCCATGTGCAGGATTCGGTGTCTGGGCGTCTCCCCGAATCCGAAGACGTTGGTCGCAGAGGTCGTCAGCCCCAGACTCTGAGCCTCCCCCATCACCCTGAGCCAATTGTCCGCAGAGCCCTTCTTCGGAGAGATGTCCAGTCTGACATCGTCCACCAGCATCTCTGCGCCGCCCCCCGGAAGGCCATGCATGCCCACTTCTTGCAATTCACGGAGGACCTCGAGGGTAGTCATCCCGCATACTTCGGCGATACCCTCGATTTCAATGGGGGAGAAGCAGTCCAACAAAATTGAAGGGTGCCTTCTTCTCAAATCCCTGAGCAGGTCGAGGTACCAATCGAGGAGGAGTTCGGGGTGGACCCCTCCTTGCATCAGGACGCGTGAGCCTCCGATAGCCTCCAATTCGGCGAGCCTCTCACTAATTTGGTCAACCGATTGGGTGTACGTCTCGGGATGATCGGGAGGGCGATAGAAAGAGCAGAACTGGCAGTTGATGGTGCAGACGTTGGTGTAGTTCACATTCCTGTCAATCAGATAAGTGACCTCATTACCGGGAACCTGCAGCCTTCTGCGCATCATGGCGGCGTGCATCAGGTCGTTGAGATCCGCGGACTCGTAGAGCGTGACCGCGTCCTCGATGGTCAGCCTCTGGCAATCGGCTGACATCTGAGATGCCAGTATGACTCTCCAGTCTGACAGAATATCACCTATCACTTCCAACGAGTGCTTCTATTTCATCAATTGTCTTCGGACAATCCGAGGTCAGCACCACAGGACCGCCCTCGGTTATGAGTACGTCATCCTCTATACGCACCCCTATTCCGGAGTACCTCTCGGGTATCTCGACGTCCGTCCTCCAACTGCCGAAGTATAATCCCGGCTCGACGGTTAGGACCATGCCGGGCCCGAGGTCGCGCCCGGGCCCATCATCGCCTTGTCGGCCGCCTCCGACATCGTGAACATCAAGTCCCAGCAAGTGCCCCGTACCGTGCATGAAGTAGTTCCTGTAGGGTCCGTCGAAGTCCTCCCCCAGAGCATCCTCTAGTGAGTAGTCTAGGATGCCGAGGTCAATCAATCCCTGAGCGAGTACGTTAGAAGTTGCATGGTGCATCGCGCTCCACGGCGAGCCTGCTTGGCATGCCTCAATTCCAGCCATTTGCGCCCTGAGGACGAGTTCGTAAATCTCTCGCTGTGCATCACTGAACCGCCCGTTCACCGGCCAGGTTCTGGTAATGTCGGATGCATATCCCTCGACCTCTGATCCGGCATCGACAAGGACGAGCTCGCCGCCGGCGATAACAGCATTATTGGCATTGTAGTGGAGGATGGTGGCGTTATCACCACCGCCGACTATTGTTGGGTAACTCCAACGGCTCTTGCTCGCGGTGAAATGTCCCTCGATGACGGCTTGTACCTGCCACTCTCCAATATCGGCGTAAGCCGCTCGCATCGTCGCAACATGGGCCGCAGAGGCGATGTCTGCCGACTCCTGCATCAACTGGATCTCTCGATCGGACTTGCGTACCCGCATCTCATCGAGTATCGAGGATGGGTCAGAAAGGCTCGTCGGGCCGATGTCCTTGGTGTTGCTGTCACGCGACTTGGAGTTCACTGCGCTGTTCACCATCTCATCCAATCTCGGATTGAGGCCTGGGATTAGGTGAATCTGCTTGCAAGCCTCGAAGTGCTCTGCTACCGTTTTCTCCAGATCTTCCAGAGAATGAGCCTCATCGATGGGCCACCCGGAGGCAGCGCCCTCTGTGCCAACCCTTCGACCCTCCCATATCTCGGTCTTGGTGTCTCGAGGTTGGACGAATAGCGAGGTCGTCCACGCGCCTGAGTCGTAATGAGACATCAGAACGGCTCCGGGCTCATTCCATCCACACAGATAGAGCATGTACGAACTGGCACGAAACGGGTAATGGACGTCATTGGAACGATTCGCGTGGGGATTGGTGGGAATCAGCACCAAGCTGTCGGACGGAATCTGCCCTAGGAATTCAGACTGGCGCCCGCGATACTCGGCCTCGGAGAATGCAAGCTCAGCCATACGTCTCGCCGGGCTGTCGACTAGAGGCCCGTTCTTAGGGGTGTGGGAAGTCGAAGACGTCAGTTTTCGTCACCGGACTTCCATTTCGGAATGGACGTGGAATCGTCCGAAGAACGGTACCTCAGCAATATGGCCGAGACCATGAAGATGGCTGAAATCGCAAGGGCGATTAGCGGATAGGGCAGGGGCTCGCTCACGTCGGGGTTGACCAATTGTACAGAGACGGTGCCGTACTCATCGTCATCGTCGATGACGTCCAAAGTGAGAATTAGTTCGTCTCCGGCGCCCGAAGGCCAGGAAAGAGTTCTCTGGCAGCCCTCATACATTGGAGCGTAATCAATCTTCCAAACGCACCTCAACCCCGCTTGATCGTTAGCTGAGTCGACCGAGGCGGAAGCGTCCAAAGCCCATTCGCCGCCTGGGCTCAACTTGATGCTGTCACCATCTGAGACAGGACTGCCATCCACATACATCTTGGCCGTGGGTATGACGTTCTCCACAGTGAATGTCTTGACTGATGTGCTTGAAACCCCACCGGCGTCCATCACGCGCAGAGTCAGAGTGTATTCGCCGGAGGTCTCGCTGCCCATAGAGTAAGTGCCGAGGCCGTCCCCCATGACGATGTCGAGCGGTGTCGAACCAGTGTGTGAGGGCCTTCTCAGCACCCACATGTAGTGCATGTCCTCCCTGCCCCATACCGGGTCGTTGGAGGCACTGCCGTCGAACAACAGATTGCCACTGCCCTCCAGCACGCTGTCTGGCCCCGCTAGTGTGATTGCCGGAGCAAGATTGTTGACCCGGATGGGCACGCAGGTCTGAGCGAAGGTAACCCCGGAGGGATCGTAGTTCTCGGCGTAGAAGGAGTGCCATCCATCATAGAGCCCCGAAATGTCGATACTGTTCGAGAAAGAGCCGTCTGGAATAATCACCAATAGATGTGAACTGAAATCAGAATCGGCCTCGATCATGCACACATCTGCCGCGTTGGAAGCCGACTTCGCGAAGAATCGGAGCTCCGGAGAAGTCCATACCATAGGGTGCGAACTCCAGCCTGAAGCGGTGAGTGAGTTGGAAACCCAATCCCCCGAGGCCGGAGAGTGGAGTATGATTGCTGACTTAGCCGTATCGCCGAGGAACAAAACTTGTCGGGCCTGCGATGTCTCCCCGGAAGCGGACTCCACTGTGACTGTAAGGTAGCAGGTGCATGGGGAGTACTCTGCCACATCGAGTTCCAGCGACCAGATCCAGATGGGCCTTGAACCCGATGAGTCGGCTTCCTCCAAAGTCGTCGACAGATCCCCGCTGCCGAGCTCTGCCTCCTCGCCAATGCTCCATGTCACGTGAGGGGGCCTCTCTTCGTCCTCGACGAAACCTGTGATTACCGTAGTTTCGTTCGTGGTGAAGCCATTCTCGAAATCGAATCCGATGAGAGGAACATCGTCGGAATCCTCCGCGCTGACGGGGGCAAGAGTGGGGGACCACGTCGCTATAAGCAGCAAGACGACGAACAACCTAGGGGACTTCACAGCGTATGGCCGGAGCAATTCCGTAATGAATCTCATGCCTAAATGATGATTGTACCAATCATCTGTCTGAAATCTGTAATTGCCACGCCAGCTCATCCAGCCAAATGCCTAGAGTGGTACGATTGACGAACTCATGGCTGGCCTCGGCAGACAGCACGCATTCGCAGGCTGCGGCGGCCAGAGTGGCAGCATCGGCCATGGAATGTCCGTTGCCAAGCGCGGCCGCCAGAGCGGTGGCGGCTGCGTCGTGGAGGCCAATCTGCTGAAGAGGGGCGTCAGTGGAGCAAGGCAGGTGCATCGGCTCGCCATCCGCTTGGTAGAGAGTGACTCCGTGGACGCCGCCAAGCACTAGCATGGCCCCCCAGTCGTAAGTTTTGATCAGGCTCCGGGCAGCCTCTGCTTGGTCCGATGCAGTCAACCGGCGGCGAAGCAGGTCGAGTCCCCGAATCTCGAACAAGACGGCGTCGGCCCCCCTGCTCCTGTCGAGTCCAGTCAATTTGGGATCCATTATCACCGGAACGCCCGCATCGCTGGCCACCTTAATGAGGGATTGCGCGCCATCTGTGGTCAGAACCCCCCTGTCATAGTCGGAGAGCACGATGGCGCAGCTGTCCGATAGGGAAGACAGTGCCGAGGCCGTCAACGAAGCACTGACGCCTTCGGGTAGATCGTCACGTGGGCCACGGTCGGCCTGCAGGAGGATCTGACTCTTGTCCAGAAGGCTCTCGCGGCTCCCATAGAAGCGAATCTTGGTCAGAGTGCTCCGGCCTGGGACGATATCTATCCCAGATGTCCCTATGCCATCTGCAGACAGCTTCTCGATGATGACCCGGCCCTCCCTGTCGTCTCCGACGCAGCAGTGAAGGCTTACGGAAAGGCCGAGGGAATTGAGCCCCATCGCGATGTGCGCGGCAGCACCAGGTGTCTCCTCGGAACTCAGAATCTTGAGCACTGGGACGGGGGCTGTCGAATCCAAGTTGTTGGCAAATCCGTGATGGTACCTGTCCAGCATGACGTCACCGATCAGCGTGACCTTAGAGGAACCCATGCTCTCAAGCAGAGACCTGAGTCTCTTGAGAGCCTCAGCGCGCTCATGAACGTCGCCTTCGTCGGTCATCGTGTCTGCGTGGCAGGCTCGACGGATGATGTTTACGAGACCGGCGAACTCAAGGCAGGAACCTTCTCGTCGGGGTGTGGTTCAGCACGACGAAGGCTGGTTCTACCAAGGTCAAGCGGCCCACAGGCTGTGGAACAAGTCGGCCATCGGGAGGTTGGTTGGAAGCGAGGGGCTACTACTCAGTTCCTCCGAAGTCGTCTTCTGCCACGAGCACAGACACCTCGAGTGGCCGTTCGACTCATGGCTCTCCGAGCAACTGGGTGAGAGACCCCGGCTGCTCGAAGAGGCAGCGATTCTCGAGGCTCTCAGAGTCCCGGGCAACAGGATTGTTCTGCATTCAAACTTCGAAGCCATGGGATTGTCCTCAGCGGCTGCGAGTTGGGGACTGAGATGGCCTTCGGAGGAGCATCCGAGTACGAGCGAAGCGACATATGAGGTCAGATGGTACCATGCGAGTGAGGAGCTGGACATTGAGGATCTGTTTGAATGGTCGGAGCAAGTCCGAGAAGGCGGCAGGATGGCCGAGGTGCTGGTGGTGGACGACGAGCACGCGGTGGTGACCTACAGGGTCGGCGCTGTTGAGCCTGAAGGGGAGATGGGTGCTGTTCCAGATGATGACTTCGTGACCATCAGCGAACTAGGAAAGAGTTCCGGACTAGACAATGGAGGCAGTTTCATCCACTTCGAAGGAGATTGGCCAAATGACAGGGTCGGAATCCCATATCCCAGCGGCAGAATCATGGATCAACAGGCCTCGGAATTGGTCGAGGCCATGGCTAACGGATCTGCTGGCAGTTTATCGATTGGGGCTAGCATCCTCGGTGACCTGCTGAACAGAGGGCTGCATCCGCGTCCCGGATTCAAGTACGGGACGAGATGGAGGTGCTACGACCGCCCGATGGGCGAGGACCACGCGCCTTGGCTGGTCGTCCATCCCGCTGAAGGCCCTGTCGATTGGGAGGGTGCTTGCTTGGCCTCAAGACTCGCATCTGGGGTCAACAAGACCTGGTTGCATCCCCTGTTGGTGGAATCCGAATGGAGGTACCTGTCGATTACGAGGCCACCAGCTGACTCTCGCTGGAACAACCCTCACAGAAGGTGACTATTCGGACGGAGGCGGTTTGACAACGTCTGTTCGTCCGCCGCCCGCTATCGAAATGGCGACAAGCACGGAAATGACCAGCAGGCCATTGGATGGCTGTGCTAGCCAAGCCAGCCAGCCATCCCCCGAGAACGGCGATTCGGCCTCGAGGAGCAACGGGATGCGCTGCTCTATGCCGCTGCTGTCCAACAAGACGAGTTCCCCGCGAGCGAGCATCCCCGGCTCGAGCAACCCTGCTGGATCTATGTCGAGAGTTATCGAGTCGCCTGCGGACAAGGTTCCTTGCGTGGCGGCCGTGGCGATTCTCTCGGCAGCTCCTTCCACAGCTATCGAGTAGGTGCGCTCACCATCCCCCTCGTATTCCGGGGTGACTTGGACGGTGGAGGGAGAGTCCCAAGCGACGACGATCTCGAGCTGTGAGGTGGAAAGACGATGGCCGACTCGGAACCAATCGAGGTCTATGTCCGTCAGAGCCTCGCCCTCGCATCCTATGGTGCCTCGCAGGTTGCCATGATCGCTGGGGCCGTCCGGGCTATACAGAATCACTATCTCGTACTCGCCTGAGGGAATCTCAATGTAATCGGGCTGAATCTGCCCTCCGCTCTGCGTCCACGATAGCGACACCTCCAATGTACATGGCTGAGAGGCTGTCACCTGAGCGTAGGATGACTCGCCCGGAATGAGTTGAATGGGGTTGTGGGGAGTCAGGACATCGACGCTTGACTGCCCCGAGGGCTGGATGGCCACAGTGGCACTGTCATCACCCAGTGACTCGACTGTAGCAGTCCACTGAACCATTCTACCGCGGTTGTCCCGGATAATCATCCCACTATCTCCGAAAACTCCCCCCTCTGAGAACACGTCCCCTGGACTGCCGGTGTCCCTGCCTCTCTCGAGGGCTGCATCACCGTCGGCCTCGATGATCTTCACCCAAGCAGTGTCGGGGTCTGTGTTGACGAGGTTGTCGAAGGAATTCCCGTTGTTCTCGTCCTGATGCTCGACTAGTATCCCGTGTCCCGGAAGGGCGGCATCGAACCCGGCATCCCCACGGAAGGTGACCCACAGGGTCTCTCCGGGAGCGAGTTCGATCGATAGGGGCCGACCACCGGCAGAAATCGGTGACATCTCGAAACTGCCCCCGACGAGGGGGTCGACTGCGGTGGAACGGTGGGCGCCTATCAGTTCGAGAGTGGCCGAACCGGGCAAAGCGGGAATGTTTCCGTTGCCGTTCCAGTTGCCGCTGGCCATTATGTCCCAGTCGCCCAGTCCGTTCCAATTGGAGGATGGCAGAACGCTGTGCACGTCGTAGAGGTCGAGCGCTCCCATCTGGTGGAGCATCTCGTGGACCACCGTACCGATGCCCGAGTCCAAGGATGCAATGGTGTAATGGTTCACCGACCAGTCATCGAAGTACAGAGGCTCATCGAGCCAAGACATGTGGCTCCAGAGTGTATTGGCACCTCCTCCGGTCTCCTGAGCCCTTCCTGAATGGAGGATCAGCAGCCTGTCTATCGCACCGTCCCCGTTGAAGTCCCACTTGGAGAGGTCTTGCCCCTCCAGCATCGCCTTGCAGGCCTCCTCGACGAGTGCGGTAGCTCCTATGTCACGCTCGTCGGAGCTGTCCGCACCCCAATGCCCCTCTGATTGGGGCGCGGTCCACACGTCACCGTACATGGTGACCATGAGGGTAGATGCTCCGCCGCTCATCTGCTCGATGTAGCTAGTCGCTGAGCCCTCGCCTAAGAGGATCGAGTCAGCCTTGTTCTGGGAAAACGCCCTGTCAGGGAACTGGACCATGAGAACCAACCACTGCTCATCGCTCTGCAACTCAACCAGATCGACCGATTCGTCCGTCGGTTCGGCTATCTCAGCCTCTATCCAATCGTCTATCACATCCGGATTGAGATTGGCCCACACACCCATCATCAGCACGGCTGCTGCGATGGCTGCGCGTGCCGCGTTCATGGACCCACGTCCATGAATCACTCTTTCAATCCAATGCCGACTAGATTGGCTGATGCATCGAATCGCGGATGGAAGAGGCACGCCATGCCTCGTCGGAAGATTCTGGAGCGTCCAGCCAGCCCAATCCGCCATATTCGCAGCCCATGGAATCAAGCGAGGACCTGAGAGATGGAGGTAGGGGAGTCGCGTCGCATCCTGCGATGATAACATCCGAGAGTCTCTGATGCAGGACCAAGTCGGCCAACGCATCCTGCTCCGTCGGCTCTAGACAGAGGGCCGAGCACCTGGGCGCGGCCACGCCCTCGTGAACGGTGCCTGACGGAAATCGTGGGCAAGCCCCCTCGCAACCGCAGTCGATGAAGGCGACCCTGTGCACAGAGCCATCCGAGGCGATCATGTCCTCGACATCGAACCTCCTGCGACCGAGCGGGGCTTCTGGCAAGGTGCGGGAGATTGCGTCAGCCACCGCCATGGATATGGCGGCGACTAGCAGCCTCAGGCCCTCGTACTCGACTGGGAGAGTGAGCAGCAAGAGCCCTCCGAAGATCAGCAGTATACGCACCCTGAGCCTCGCCTCACCGTGCTCCACGAGACCCAGTAAGCGAGCCATAGACAGAGAGAGGGTGGCGAGCATGACGGTTACGAGTAGCCAGGAGAACCCCAGAGCCAGTCTGAACAGAGCGCTGGCGTCGTATCTGGCTCCAACTCCCTCCAGAGCGTCAGCAGCCTCAGTTGCCTCGATGAACAGGGGAAGCAGGTAACCCCATGTCGCTAGGATCACCACCGGGACCATGACCATACTCAGGCAAAGCAGGACTGAGAGCCAAGTGCGCTCACGGGGAAGCAGCCCTGGACGAGCGAATCGCTGCAACTGGAAAGACAGTACCGGCATCACAGTCAGGAGGGCGAGTAAGATGGCCAAGGACCAGCGTATCTCCAACCACTCGAAGGGAGAGTACACAGACAGGTCGAGCGAGGCGGCGCCCAATGGAAGCGAGTTCAGCCACGCTCGCATCAGCGAGTCGGTGCCATACGCCCATCCGATTGCTGCGATGGCAAGCAGTATGGCGGATTTGCGTATTGAGCGATGCAACTCAGACAGATGCTCGGACAAGGGCCTACGCCTGTCGGAGGATACTGCGAGTGTCATATCAGAGGATGTCCTTGACCTGTGGCTCAGTTCTGGCTGCCAACACCGTCCTGTAGACGCCGTAAGCCGCCCAGACGCTGATGAAGAAGGCACAACCGATTGCGAACCCGGTGATGTCGGAGGTCCTAGTCCCCTCCTCGACGATAGTGGCCGGAGGGAATGCTATGGAAACATCGGAGGCCATCCAGCGGACCCCGATGGCGAATGCTGCAATGCAGAGCAAGCCTCTTCGGATGGCCTGGGGATAAGCAAGTTCGTTTGCCAGGAACTCAGGGCCGTCGTCATAGCGTCGCTCGAGGATCTCCTTCTGCACCACAGCTCCGACTATCAGAGCCACAAGACTGGTCCAGTATAGCAGGTTGCCCTGCTCGAATATCCTCAGTGACAGAGCCGCTTGGCGGTCTGCCTCCTTCTGAGCGTCGGACTCCTCGATCAAGAACAGGGTGTCGTAGTCGCCTACGGAGATGGTCCTAGTTTCGAGTGTTGCCGCATCGTCACCGGAAACTATGGATCCGGGCGGGCTGACAGTGAATGAGAGTAGGTTCCAGTAGTCGTTCTCGTCAGGCACCCCGGAGCCGTCAACTGAGTTGCCTGCCAACCAAAAGCTAACTCCGCCGACATCTTCAGCGGGCGCGGTCCAGTTCAGGAACCAGATGCCATCGGAGTCGATGCCGGACTGCGATATGTCATCAAGGGCATCATCTGCCTCGCGAATGTCCTGATCATTGGCCCAAGTAAAGACCCCCATGCCCTCCGAAGAGAGAAGGAAACCTGCCTTTGTGTTGCCACTGCCGCCCGAAAGCGTCAGCGAGTCTGCAACGGTGATGGTGTACTGATAAGTCTCGTCTAGCCCATACATCACAGGGACGCCGGTGATCATTACCACCGATCTGGACGAAGGGGCGCCGTTGTTGTGACAGGTGCAACCATACTTGACAGTCGGATCTCCGTTGTTGTTCTCGACAGGCGGTCCACCGGACATTGCCATGACGGGCAGGGCTAGCAATCCCAGCAGCACCAGGCAGATGGCCGCTTTGTCCACAGTCGACCGCATCATGTCACCCATACCTCTGTCAGCTGCCGGAGTCTCATAACCGTTGCTCGGTCGCATCCCCCGAAGAGGGGATGCGGCATCCTCACAGCTCCTTGATGGCCGAGTTGAGTTCGTTCATCATCTTCTTGCCGTCGCCGAACAGCATCATCGTCTTCTCCATGTAGAACAAATCGTTGTCAACTCCAGCGTACCCTACGGACAGACTGCGCTTGATAATCACTACCACCCTGGCCTTGTCTACGTCCAATATGGGCATCCCCGCCAGAGGGCCCTCACCCGTGCGAGCCACGGGATTCGTGGTGTCGTTGGCACCAATGACCAAGGCGACGTCGCAGTCAGTGAACTCCGAGTTGATGTCATCCATCTCGATCAGTTGCTCGTACGGGACGTTCGCCTCAGCCAGCAGGACGTTCATGTGACCGGGCATTCTGCCAGCGACCGGGTGGATGGCATAGGACACCTCGCAGTCAGCAGCCTCCATCATGTCGGCGAACTCCTTGACTGCGTGCTGGCTCTGACTGACCGCCATCCCGTAGCCCGGGACAACGATGACCTTCTGAGCCCCGTCCAGCACCATCGCGACCTCCTCGGGGTCGCTGCCTACCTTGGTGCGAGTCGGCTGATCCTTGTCGCCGGTCCCACCGAACGCCTTGAACAGGACTTCTCGCAGGGTCCTGTTCATCGCCTTGCACATGATGAATGTGAGAATCAGACCGGCTGCGCCGACCATCGAACCGGCGATGATGAGGACGTTATTCCCAATCACGAAGCCGGTGAACGCAGCGGCGATTCCGGACAGCGAATTCAGCATACTGACTACTACAGGCATGTCGGCCCCGCCAATCGGGATGACGAAGAGGATGCCGAGCAGGCTGGACAATCCCACTATGCCCCAGATGTAGGCCTTGTTTGAGGGCTCTTGGATGGTCATCCAGATAAGATAAAGGGAGCCAATCAGAAGCAGGAGCTTCACAGCGTTGAGCCAAGGAGGGCCCCAAGTGGGGAATCTTAGCCACTTCTTGGTGAGAGGCACGACGAAACCGCCCTTGAGCTTCATCATCGCGACCAGTGAGCCGGTGAGGGTCATCCATCCGACCAATCCCGACAGGCCGATGGCTACCCAGACGGCGTAGAGTTCGACGCCGGGTTCCGGGACATTTCCCTCCTTGAGTCTACGCAGGACCTCGGACAGGGCTACGAGTGCTGACGCACCTCCTCCGAAGCCGTTGAACAGCGCCACTAGCTCGGGCATTCCAGTCATCTCGATGCGAGTCGCCATCAGGGCACCGATCAGGGCCCCTATGGCCAGCCCCCCGACGATCAGCTCCCAGCCGATTATCCCCTCTGAGTACATCCTAGCCACTGTGACCAGTACAGCGAGGAACATACCCATTGCACCGATTCTGTTTCCCCGGGGGGCTGTCTTCGGACTGGAAAGCTGCTTGATCCCGAAGATGAAGAGGGCGGCTGCCACTAGATACCCGATGTCCCACACCGCTGCGCTTACCAATCACCCACCACCCTTGCGTCTCTTACCGGCGATCATCTCCAGCATCCTGTTGGTGACCATGAAGCCGCCAACGGCGTTGATGGTGGCCATGACCAGTGCTGCGAAGGCCAACCAGGCTGCAGTTCCCGGATTGCCGTCATTGAAGGCGGTGTTGGACAGAATCAGAGCGCCGACGATGGTGATGCCGGAGATCGCGTTGGCACCGGACATCAACGG
>Ga0208206_1000074_pt1 | contig 23857 bp, 27 predicted proteins | sample DeeseametaMP1483_FD_184187 | JGI IMG/M metagenome (GOLD analysis project Ga0208206, IMG submission 184187) | Marine microbial communities from the Deep Pacific Ocean - MP1483 (SPAdes) | ecosystem: Environmental > Aquatic > Marine > Oceanic | place: South of Fiji, South Pacific Ocean | collected... | reverse complement strand
TAAGCGATTAAACCTATTCGGGAATCGGTTTTTCCGGATGCACCATGGGTACAAAACGTACGGGAATCACCGATTCCTTATCCATGATTTCACCCTCCAGTTTGGTAATGACCCATAATTCCTGCCAGATACTTCCTACAGGAATAACCAAACGCCCACCGACTTTCAACTGTTCGAATAATTTCGGTGGCACCTCTGGCGGAGCTGCAGTAACAATAACAGCATCAAACGGTGCTTCATCAGGCCAGCCCTGGTAGCCATCCCCCCATTTTACATGAATGTTATTATAGCCTAGATCTTTTAGTTTTTTTGCTGATCTTTCTGCTAATTCTTTAACGATCTCAATGGTAAACACTTCGTTAGATAGTGGTGCCAATACCGCAGCTTGGTAGCCGGAACCGGTACCAATCTCCAGGACTTTTTCATGGCCTTTTAACTGCAGAAGTGATGTCATCAACCCAACGATATAAGGCTGGGATATGGTTTGTTCATAACCAATTGGTAATGGATAATCCATGTAGGCATTGGGCTGCTGCTCCACTGGGATAAACTCATGGCGGGGTGTCTGGCGCATGATGTTCAATACATGATCATCAGATACTCCCCGGGCCATGATCTGGCTGTCCACCATGATACTTGCTTTCCGCTCCCAGTTTTCAACCTGTCCAACCAGGTTTTGAATAAGAAAGATTAAAAGCAGGAAACTGTTGATATGCTTCATACCAGAATGTATTGCGTTATAATGAAAAAGGAAATAGCGTCAGCTTAAAAATTCTTCGCTCACGGACCAGAGGCGCTGCTGATCTTTTATAACATTGGATTGTTTGGAGCTTTGCTTTGATTTGCATTTGGAGAAGTATTTTCCGCTGATACCTTCTACTTCATCAGAAGATGCCAAGTAGATGCTGGTCAATGCACCTTTTTTAACATTGATAGCGCCAACTGCTTTCGCAGCGGATAAACTCATGCGTACGCTGGTTTTATTATTATTGCCAAAATTGGTATTCACAAAACCGGGGTGCAGACAGTTTGCGGTTGTACCACTTCCTTCTAGTCTACGGGCTAATTCATACGTGAACATGACATTGCACAATTTGGATTTGCAATAGGCTGGCCAGCCCCTATAACCATCGAAGCCCTGCAGTTTATCAAAATTCAGGTTGGTGTTTAAATGGGCAGCTGAAGCGACGTTGACAATTCGTGAATTTTTTGTTGCTTTAATAATATCCAGTAACAAATCCGTTAATAAAAAATAAGAAAGATGATTCAGGGCAAATGTATTCTCAAATCCCTCCTCTGTTTTTCTGAAATCTGCAATATAGGCGCCGGCATTGTTCAATAATACATCGATGCGATTGTAGGTGGTTTGAATTTCTCCGGCTAATCGCCGAACCTGCTCCATAAGCGATAGATCTGCCTGGAAGAAAGTAATGTTCTCATTACCGGTTGTGTTTGTTATCTCATGTTGAGTTGCTGATATTTTTTCGGAATTCCTACCCACAAGACCAAGTGTAAATCCCATTTCAGCCAGGTTTACAGCTGCTTCTTTACCAATACCATCCGTTGCACCGCTAATGATGCAAACTTTATCTTGGTAGGTCAATTTATTTTTTCTTTTTGAGCAGGATGCCGAGCTCGTCCAATTGTTCCTTACTGACTGTATCCGGCGATCCATCCATAAGTGATAGTGCTGATGTGGTTTTTGGGAAAGCAATTACGTCCCGAATGTTATTCGATCCGGTCAGGAGCATGACCAGTCTGTCAAAACCAAAGGCAATACCGCCGTGGGGCGGTGCACCGTACGTCAATGCTTCTACCAAAAAGCCAAATTTTTCTTCTGCTTCATCAAGACTTAACCCCAAAAGAGAAAATGCTTTTTTTTGAATATCCGGTGAATGAATACGAATGGAACCGCCTGCAATTTCATGACCGTTCAAAGTCAGATCATAACCTCTGGACAAGACCGCTGCAGGATCTGATTCCAGTTTATCAATATCCTCCACCCTGGGTGCTGTAAAAGGATGGTGCATGGCCATAAATCGTTTTTCTTTTTCATCAAACTTAAACATGGGAAAAGACGTGACCCATACAGGTTTATACATATTTGGATCCGTCAAACCTTCACGTCTGGCAAGTTCAACGCGTAATGCACCTAAAGCAGGTTCTACTATGGAACACTCATCCCCGATCAGAAATATGATATCGCCATCATTCATACCAGAAGATTTAATGATTTCTTTTTGCAGACTATCATCAAAAAATTTTGAGATACCTCCGGTTAACTGTCCATTTTCTGTCTTCATCCAAGCCAGGCCTTTGGCTTTGTAAGTTTTGACAAACTCAGTTAATTCATCAATAATTTTCCGGGAATATTTTGCTCCATCCGGTACGATAATAGCTTTGACACATTCTGTTGATTTAAAAGCATTGAAATCAGATTTATCAGTGAATTCTTTAACATCTTGGAGGAATAATTCAAAGCGCATGTCCGGTTTATCTGAACCGTACTTGGACATGGCTTCCGCATAGGTCATATGTGGAAATGGATCTGGTAAATCTTCACCGATCACTTCCTTAAAAACGTGCCGTGTCATTCCTTCCATGTTTGTAAAAATATCTTCCTCATCCACAAAGGACATTTCAATATCGATCTGGGTGAATTCAGGTTGGCGGTCGGCACGGAAATCCTCATCCCGAAAACATTTTACGATTTGGAAATAGCGATCAAAACCAGAGAGCATCAGGATCTGCTTATAAATTTGAGGTGATTGCGGAAGCGCATAAAATTTCCCATTATGCAACCTGCTTGGGACCAGAAAATCCCGGGCACCTTCCGGAGTGGATTTCATTAAAATGGGTGTTTCTATTTCTACAAAATCCTGATCGGATAAATAACTGCGCACAGCCTGATACGTTTTATGACGGGTAATTATATTATGCTGGAGTTCATCTGTCCGCAGTTCCAAGTAACGGTATTTCAACCGCAAATCTTCCAAAGCGCTGTCCCGGTTGGTGATCACAAAAGGCAATGGCGCTGTTTCACTCAACAATTCCATGGCTTCAACAATGACTTCTATTTCCCCTGTTGGCATATCAGGATTTACAGCATTTTCTCCCCGAGACTGCACTTTGCCTTTGATAGAAAGGACATCTTCCATGGACAGTTTTTTAATCGTTTCAAAATCACCATCATAGTCTTCAGAATTGAATACGATCTGGGTTTTGCCGTAGCGGTCCCGGAGGTCAATAAAGATTACCTGTCCGTGCAGGCGGACTGTATTTACCCAGCCATTTAAACTGACTGATTCGCCAATGTGTTCTTTGCGTAGTTCTCCGCAGGTGTGTGTTCTTTTAAACATTTGTTAATTATTTTTACATAAAAAAAAGCCGCTCAAAGTTACGAGCGGCTGAAGTATGATTGTACTGGAAATCAGCGTTTAGAAACCTTTAATCGATTCAGCGCCCGCAGTAATGATACTTCATTACGTGCAGCATCAATATGTTTTGCTTCTTTCCGTTCTTGCGCTCGTTGTAAGGCAGCTTCTGCCCTGCTTGTATCAATTTCTTCTGCTCGTTCATATGTTTCCAGTAATAACTCCATTTTTTCTTTGGAAACTTCTGCAAAACCACCGCTGGTGGCGAGGTAATGATCTTTTCCGTTTTGCGTGACTTTGATTTCACCTACACCTAGCCCAAAAACGGCTTCTCTATGATTGGCCAGCACACCAAAAGATCCATCCAGTCCGGGGCAGCGGACGTATTCCACCTGCCCCTCATCAAGAATTTTAGTCGGTGTAACTATTTCCAGTTGGAAAGAGATCATCAGGCACCAGCTTTCTTGGCGTTTTCAAATGCTTCATCTATGGCACCCACATAAGCAAACATATTTTCATGGAGTTCATCAGCGTCGCCATTCAGGATTGCTTCAAAACCGGAAACTGTATCTTCTAAACTCACATAACGGCCTTTTTTACCGGTAAACTGTTCCGCAACATAGAAAGGCTGGCTCATGAATTTCTGCATTTTCCGTGCTCGTGTCACAGCGAGCTTGTCATCATCTGAAAGTTCGTCCATACCCAGAATGGCAATAATATCCTGGAGGTCTTTATACTTCTGCAAAACAACCTGTACTTTCCGGGCTACACTATAATGACGATCACCAATGACGCGCGGATCAAGTATTCTTGAAGTCGAAGCCAAAGGATCAACAGCAGGATAAATTCCCAATTCTGCAATTTTACGTTCCAGAACCGATGTTGCGTCCAAGTGGGCAAATGCAGTCGCCGGAGCCGGGTCGGTCAAGTCATCAGCTGGTACATAAACTGCCTGGACTGATGTGATAGACCCTTTCTTGGTTGACGTAATCCGTTCCTGCAAATCACCCATTTCTGTCGAGAGTGTGGGTTGATAACCCACGGCTGAAGGCATACGTCCTAATAAGGCTGATACTTCTGAACCAGCCTGGGTAAAGCGGAAAATATTGTCAATAAAGAGTAGTACATCTTTGCCTTCATCATCCCGGAAATATTCCGCCATGGCCAAGCCGCTTAAACCAACGCGTAAACGGGCTCCCGGCGGTTCATTCATCTGCCCGAAGACCATAGTTGTTTTCTCAATAACACCGGATTCGCTCATTTCATTATACAGGTCATTCCCTTCACGCGTACGTTCACCCACACCGGCAAAGACTGAATAACCGCCATGTTCCGTAGCAATGTTACGAATCAATTCCTGGATCAACACTGTTTTACCCACACCAGCTCCGCCGAAAAGCCCTGTCTTTCCACCTTTGGTATATGGTTCCATAAGGTCAACAACCTTAATACCGGTTGCCAGCATTTCTGTGGATGTGGTTAATTCTTCAAATTTGGGTGCAGGGCGGTGAATGGGATTCCGTTTAGCTGTTTTAATTTCTTCCTTACCATCAATGGTATTGCCGATAACATCAAATAAACGGCCAAGGGTTTCCGGTCCTACCGGCATAGAAATGGGTTCACCTTTATCGGCGACTTTTTGACCGCGGACAAGCCCATCTGTAGAATCCATGGCAATAGTACGAACAACACTTTCTCCCAGATGCAGGGCTGTTTCCAATACTAAAATTCCATCTGCCCCACGATCAATTTCGAGGGCATTTAAAATCTCGGGCAATTGGCCATCTTCAAAAACGACATCAACCACAGCGCCCATAATTTGCGATACTTTTCCAACAACTGGCATAGCAGTTCCTTAATTTAGTTTTGTAAGGCTTCGGCGCCGCTGACGATTTCCAACATTTCTGTGGTAATAGTAGCTTGGCGAACCTTATTGTATTGTAATGTTAAATCTTTAATCATTTCTTGAGCGTTATCTGTGGCATTTTCCATTGCCAGCATTCTTGCGGCATGTTCGCTGGCATAAGATTCCAGCAGATATTTCCACATTTGAATATTCAAATGACGCGGAATCAAGCTTTTTACTATATCTTCTTTATTGGGTTCAAACAGTCGGCCAACAGTTTGATCTTTTTCTGCTTCAAACACTAGAGGCAAGAGCACTTCTGTTCGCACATATTGTGCAGCCACATTCACAAACTCATTGTACACCACATGTATTTCTTCCACGTGCTGATGGGTAAAATGGCTGATAACGCCTGCACCAATATTTATTGCATGACTATAGTTCAACTCATTCCAAAAATCAGTATGACTTTCAATAATATTGTAATCACGCTTTTTAAAATAGTCGCGCGCTTTTTTACCGATGCAAAATACATCCACATTTTCTTTCCCGATTGCATCAATCTCACTTTGTGCAACTTTCAGGACGTTTGCGTTAAATGAACCGGCCATACCTCTGTCTGAGGTTACCACAACATAACCTACACGATTTACTTCACGGACATCCAATAATTCCAATAGGTCACGATCCACATCCGGTAGCAAATGATTGATCACATTGGAAAGACGATTGGCATAGGGCCGTGCTTCTTCCATATGCTCCTGGGCACGGCGCATTTTAGCAGCTGCAACCATTTTCATTGCTTTGGTTACTTTCTGAATGCTTTTAACAGATTTGATCCGGTTGCGAATATTTTTCAACTTGGCCATTTTTAGAGGGTGAAACCTCCTTTAAATGCAGTGATTGCTTCATCGAGCTTTGCTTCTACTGCGCTGCTTATTTTGCCCTCGTCAATTATAGATTTTAGTTCAGTGGCATTGTTGGCTTCCAGATAATCAAAAAGACCTTTTTCAAATTCAGTAACTTTATCAGCTTCAATTTCATCTAAAAATCCTTTCGTACCTGCATAAATGATGGCAATCTGTTTTTCTACATCCATAGGGACATACTGGTTTTGCTTCAGGATTTCTACCATGCGTTCACCACGGGTTAACTGGTCTTGAGTTGCCTTATCTAAATCTGATCCAAACTTAGCGAAAGCTTCCAACTCTCGGTATTGTGCTAGATCCAAGCGTAGTGTACCAGCCACACTTTTCATGGCTTTGATCTGGGCATTACCGCCTACACGGGATACAGATAGACCCACATCAATAGCCGGACGAACTCCAGAATTGAACAGATTTGTTTCCAAGTAGATCTGTCCATCGGTAATGGAAATAACATTTGTGGGAATATATGCCGCTATATCACCTTCCTGTGTTTCAATGATCGGCAGCGCTGTTAAAGACCCCCCACCTAAATCATCAGAAAGTTTGGAAGCTCGCTCCAGCAAACGACTGTGCAAATAGAACACATCACCGGGAAATGCTTCACGGCCGGGAGGCCTGCGCAAAAGCAATGACATCTGACGATAAGAAACGGCATGTTTGGATAAATCATCATAAATAATTAAGGCATGCTTGCCGTTATCACGGAAATGTTCACCCATGGCGCAACCGGAATAAGGTGCGATATACTGCATTGGTGCTGGGTCAGAAGCATTGGCCGCAACGACCGTTGTATATTCCATGGCGTCGTTGGCTTCCAATTCGGCAACTATGGTTGCAACCGTGGATGCCTTTTGGCCGATAGCTACGTAGATACAATAAACGGGTTCATCTGTTTGGTGGGTATATATCTGATTTATGATTGTATCAATAGCAATTGCGGTTTTACCCGTTTGACGATCGCCGATAATCAATTCGCGCTGTCCGCGGCCGATTGGAATCATTGCATCAATCGCTTTGATTCCCGTTTGCAGGGGCTGTTTCACCGGTTGTCTCGCCATGACCCCTAACGCCTTCCTCTCAATTGGAAGAAACTCTTTTGCATCAATAGGACCTTTTCCATCCATGGGGTGTCCTAAAGGGTTCACCACCCGACCTAGCATACTTTTGCCCACAGGGACTTCTACAACACGTTCAGTACGTTTTGCTAAATCGCCTTCTTTTACTTTACGACTCTCGCCAAAAAGCACAAGACCGACATTGTCATCTTCCAGATTGAGTGCCATGCCAAATACGCCGTTGGGCAACTCCACCAATTCGGAACTCATGACATTTTCAAGTCCGCTTACACGAGCAATACCATCACCGATCTCGATGACTTCACCGACTTCAGATACATCTACAGATACATCAAATTTTTCGATCTGCTGCCGAAGTAATTCAGTTATATTTTCTGTTTTAATTTCCATTATGTTTCCTTGGTTCTAGGATTGCAACAATTCAGTCTGCAAGCGATTCAATTTACTTTTTAGTGATGCATCCAGAAACGTGTTTTCTATTCTCAACTTGATTCCACCTAGTAGTTGACCATCAACTTCAATTTTTAAATCAGCTTTTTTATTCATAGCCCTTTGCAGATTCTGCTGTAAAGCATCGATATCTGCTGTATCCATTTCCTGAGCAACATGGGCCTGGACAGAGACAATTCCTGCTTTTTCTTTATATAAAGCATCATATGCTTTAATGACTTGACGAATAAGCTGCACAGATTTTTCTTCTGCAATCAAACCAAAAAATTCAATGGCGATGGTGTGGCATGAACTTGCCAGCACTTCCCGCAGAATTTCAGTTCTTTTATCATTGGAAATGCGTTTCGATTGCAGCAATGACCTAAACCGCGCATTTTTCTTTATCAGATTATCTAGCTGTTGTAGAGATGTATGAACTGCACCCGCATTATCCCCGGATGATTCCAAAAGGATTACGGCGAGTTTCTTTGCACGCTGGTTAAGCTTCATATTTCTTTACATGTGACAATGATTCATCTATAAGAGCTTTATTATCTTCTGCAGAAAGATTCTTTTTAATGAGCTTTTCTGCAACAGAAAGCGATAAGTTTACAACCTCACTTTTGATCTCAGCAATCGCTTTTTCCTTCTCTACTTGAATCTGTTTTGTAGCATCAGCAGCTATAGATTTCGCTTTTTCTTTGGCATCGTTGAGAATCTCATCCTTCAATTTTGCAGAAGCAGCTTTACCTTCAGAAAGAATGGTTTGTGCTTCAGCACGGGCTTTATTTATAATTTCCTCTCCTTTAGCATTTAGCTTTGCCAATTCTCTCTGGGCCTTTTCCGCATCTTCCAGTGAAGAACGGATAAACTCTTCCCGCTCTTTGAGCATTTTCAATAGCGGCTTCCAGGCAAACTTTGACAATACCGTAAGTAACAGTAGAAAGGTGACGATGGTCCAGACAAATAGTCCGGGATCAAGCTGGACTAAAGGGTTATTCATTATATTTCCTTAAAGATTGTTATTTCATCAATACAATCAACAGGGCAAATACTTCACCCAAAATTGCTACACCTTCGAGCAGGAATAGGGGCAAATTAACAGCGGCTGTAATCTTATCGGATGCTTCTGGCTGACGGGCAATACCTTCAGCTGCAGCTGCAGCCAGGCGGCCAATGCCCATACCTGCTCCGATCACGATGAGTCCAAGACCCAGTCCTACTCCTAACAAATGAAGATTTTCCATCTTACGTTTCTCCTTTATTTTTGATTAATGATGTACATTAATTGCCATGCCGATAAACACAGCAGACAACAGTGTGAAAACATATGCCTGTACCATAACAACAATTAATTCTAAACCTGAAATAGCTGTGGCCATAGGAATTGAAAAAAGCGCTAAACTCAAACCTGTCACTGTACTTTGAAACATTTCTGCAAAAATAGCCATGAATGATAAAATGGCTAAAATTGCAATGTGACCCCCAGTCATGTTGGCCGCCAAGCGCATGGTTAATGCAAAAGGCTTTACAAACATGCCAATGATTTCAATCGGGATCAAAATGATATATACTGGCCAGGGCAGGCCGTGTGGTGCTAAATTTTTCCAATGATTAATAAATCCATGAGCGTATATACCAGCTATCATGATTGCAAAAAATGTGATCACCGCCAGGCCAGCGGTTACGTTAAAATTTCCGGTGGCTGTAACACCTCCATGCAATAGAGAATTAATTAAATTGTGTTCAGCACTTGCCGGGACTTGGAATACAAAGCGGTTCAATGCTCCAAGGAAATCAAAAACCGGGATTAACCCAATGCCATTCGCAAACAGAATGAAAAAGAAAAATGTAAGTATCAAGGGTGCCCATGTTTCGCTATACTTGGAACCGATATTAGGATGAATAACTGAATCACGAAAAAACTTTACAATCGATTCAAGAACATTCATCCAGCCGCTGGGAACCGGCTTATCTTGCTGCAGGTATTTTCTGACTGGTATAATCACAGCACAGGTTAGCAGAATGGTAACAATCCACAACATGAGTACATGTTTGGTCACAGAAAAATTAATACCGAAAATTTGCGGTAAATGAATTAATGGTTGATCTAAAGAACTATTAGATACATGGTGTATAATATTATCGCCAACCTGGTCTAATACACTCGTGCCAGCGGTGTGGCTCTGATCAGCTGCTACACTCATTTGATGATATAAATTTTGTCTAGTTGAATATGGATCTTAAAAATAACGCTTCACCAATGTGAAGCGTTATAAAATAGCCAACAAAACTAAGTATAAAAGGCATTGGATTAAAAGTGTAAAAAGCAAAAATATATACAAAATATACTGCATAGAATACCATCTTACCGGCAAATGATTTGACTATCACACTGGTTACTTTTTCAGGAGAGTTTTTATGCACAATTGAAAGATATACTATTGAAATAACGCCTATGATCAATGGTGCAATCATACCTAGAAAAATTTCTTTAGCATATTGCATCATTCCGCCAGCTATTAAACCCCAGGTTCCCATACAAAATACACCTATAAATATTGAAAATTGAATTGCAGACACGCTATTTACGCCAGACGGTTTTTGCTAATTGATAAAATCCTGAAAATAAAGCCAGCATTAAACCAATAAAAAGTAGCCATGGTTTTGTCCCCAGCCAATTGTCCAGGAAATATCCCAACAGTCCCAAAATCAACACACCGCCAATGAGTGAATATGACGCTGAAGCAGCGGGACCAGAATCTTTTATAATTTTTTGGAAATATTGAAAAGAACGGGCGAAATAATCGTCCCTGTTTTCATTCATTGTGTTCAGGCGAGTCTTCTAATCCTGATGAGAATCCCTCTTCACCAATTTGGGAATCATCGTTGGCTGTTTCATTGCCAAGGATAATACACTGGCCTTGAAACTGGGCACCCTCTTCAATGATCAATGATTTATAAGTTAAGTTGCCATTCAAAAGTGAAGCTTCGCCAAGGACAGCCCTGTTTTCCACGACAACATCGCCTTCCACATTGCCGCCAATATGGATATCGCTGGCTGAAATATCCCCATGAACTTTGCCAGTCCTTGAAACACGCACAGCGCCTTTAGACTGAATATTACCGTAGACAGTTCCATATACAATGATGCCTTCATCAAGTTTTATATCGCCCTGAAAAACAGCATCTTGTCCGACCATACTGTTCATGTTCTGAAAATTTATTTTAGCCATTTTTTTCAACACTCAAATCTCGTTCTTTGTATTCTGGAAAAAACACCAGAGGATCAATCGCATCACCATCTTTCCAAATTTCAAAGTGCAGATGCGGACCGGAAGATATACCTGTACTGCCTGCCAAGGCAATAACATCTCCTCTTTTTACAATACCGTGATTTTGAATGAGATTTAATTGATTATGACCATAATGCGTAAAATAATCATCTCCATGATATATAATAATCAAATTGCCCAGATCATATGTCCAGCCTGAAAAAATCACTCTTCCTCCGGCTGCAGCAAGCACAGGTTCTCCTTCATGTACTGCAATATCAATACCGTAATGATTCTTTTGCCAAAAGTATGATTTGTCCAGCATCCGCTGGGTTAAAAATCCATCAACCGGTGCTTGGGTTGGGATATTTTCAATATAAGAAATAGTAAAGGACTTACTTTTTACTGCCGCTGAAGATTCATTACCTGCATCCACAATGCTTAAATTGCTGCGAATAATTTCTTCCATCTGCCCCAGGCGATTCAGATCACGATACAATTCCATAACTTGGGTGCGCTCTGCAAGCATTTTTTCAAATTGCTGATCTTTTTCACGGAATTCAGCAATACCCGGAATATAGTACCACAATACACCGCCAATACTTAGCAATGAAAAAACGATTATAAAAAGTAATGTCCACAGCCAGAAATGGCTAATAGAGAAGCGCTTTTGAGCATCTACATTGTCCGATACGATATGAACCGTGTAACGATTTGATTTCATTATGTGAATTATTTTATAGTGCGCAGCAAGTCCATGATACGCCCGAAATCATCATCAGAAAAATATTCGATTTCAATCGTTCCCTTAGAATCCTTATGACTGATGCGCACTTTTGTGCCTAAGAGTGTAATCAATTCATTTTCCAGCGATCGCACAGCAGCTGTTGTTCTGCGTATTTTCTTTTTGCCGGCCTTTGGTTTAGGAGCAGACTTCCCTTTTACAATATCCTCCGCCGCCCGGACGCTCAATTTTTCATTGAGAATTCGCTGCCATAACTTATTTTGAGTGGCCGGTGTTTTCATAACTAACACAGCTCTACCATGACCGGCGCTTATCTCACCTTTGCGGAGACTGGCTTTTATTTCAGCCGGGAGATTCAACAGGCGCAATGAATTTGAAATGGTGACCCGTTTTTTCCCCACAGCTTTGGCGATAGCTGTTTGATTCAAGTTGAAATCATTTTGCAATACTTTATAAGCTTCTGCTTCATCTATCGAATTCAGGTTTTCCCGCTGTATATTTTCTATGAGGGCCATTTCCATAAGCTCGGCATCATCGGCTACTTCCACAATGTATACAGGAATCTTTTTCAAGCCAGCTAATTTTGATGCTCGCCAACGCCGCTCACCAGCCACCAACATAAAACCCTTATCAAATTCTTGAACAGTAACGGGCGTTATCACCCCTTTTTCTTTTATGGAAGCCACCAACTCCTCAAGACTCGTATTATCCAATCCATCTTTCCGGGGCTGATTTGGATTGGCTTTAATTTTAGATAGTGCAACTTCTGTTACACCAGCCGGTGCTGGAGCTTGCATTTCTTCATACGGACGAATAAGTGCTTCCAGGCCTTTACCAAGTCGTTTAGTTGCCACTGTCTAATAACTCCTCTACTAAATCCATATAATCTCTAGCACCTACAGAATTGGCATCATATAATAATGCCGGCTTGCCAAAACTGGGTGCTTCACCAAGACGGACGTTACGATGAATGATTGTTTTGAACAATTTATCTCCAAAATAGCTTTTAATCTCATCCGCAACTTGCTTGGATAAATTTAATCGGCTATCAAACATCGTCAGCAATACACCTTCAATTTTCAGTTTCTTATTCAAATTGCGCTGGACCAGCCTTATGGTATTTAAAAGCTGCCCGAGGCCTTCCAATGCATAATATTCAGTTTGAATGGGAATAATAATGGATTTGGCAGTTGTTAAGGCATTTACAGTTAAAAGCCCTAATGAAGGTGGGCAATCAATCAAAATAAATTTGTACTTCCGTTTTAATGATTCCAGCGCCTGCTGCAATTGAAATTCCCGAGCCATAATACTCACAAGTTCAACTTCCGCTCCAACAAGGTCGCCGTTCGCAGTAATAATATCTAAATGATTAAAATTTGTATTGATAATTGCGTCTTTGATTGCTGTACCGCGAATAAGAACATCATAAATCGTTTTAACTTCTTTGCCGTTAATTAAACCGGACAAGCCCGTCGTGGCATTGGCCTGGGGATCCAGATCGATCAGTAGGGTTTTTTCTTCCGAAACAGCAAGGCTGACAGCAATGTTTACCGCTGAAGTCGTTTTACCGACGCCGCCTTTCTGGTTGGTTAGAGCAATGATGCGAGTCATGGTGCTGGTTTTATGGTATTATAGACATAAAATAAACCGCCGAATTTAGGGGACGTCTTCAGGTGAAACAAGAGAGGTGATGAATCAATTGATGATGTTGTTAAATTCAGAACCTGTTTACTATGAATTATTTATGAAAGCTATTTGCAAATCAAAACCTGAAACTGGTCTAAAGCTTAAGGTTATGTCCAAGCCTGAAGCAGGAACAAATGAAGTTCTGATTAAAATTTCCAAAACGGCTATTTGCGGTACTGACCTGCATATTTATCATTGGGATGAATGGTCACAAAGTATTATTAATCCGCCATTAGTTATTGGTCATGAGTTCGTCGGTATTGTTGAGGATATTGGTCCGGGTGTAACTCATTATAAAGCGGGTGATGTTGTATCCGGCGAAGGGCATATTACCTGTGGTTACTGCAGAAATTGCCGTGCCGGGCTACGTCATTTATGCAATGAGACCATTGGTATTGGCATTCATCGGGACGGCGCTTTTGCAGAATACATGATACTTCCGGAAGGGAATGTTTGGCCCGTCCACGAAGACATTGATACGGATGTGGCTTCTTTTTTCGATCCTCTTGGAAATGCTGTCCATTGCGCGTTGAGTTTTGATATGGTAGCTGAAGATGTAATCATTACCGGTGCCGGACCCATCGGCTGCATGGCAGCCGCTATCTGTAAACAAATCGGCGCCCGGAATGTGGTTGTGACGGATGTAAATGATTATCGCCTGGAACTGGCAGGTAAAATGGGCGCTGATCGGGTGGTAAATGTCAGCAAAGAAAAGATTGAGGACTGTTTTAGCAAGTTGAAAATTTCCAATGGTTTTGATATTGGGCTGGAAATGTCCGGAAACCCTAAGGCTCTGCAGGATATGATCCACACCATGTATCATGGCGGTAAAATTGCTTTACTGGGCATATTGCCCAACGATACGCACATCAATTGGGATGAAATCATTTTTAAGGGTCTGCAAATAAAAGGCATTTACGGCCGGGAAATGTTTGAAACGTGGTATAAAATGACCCAGCTCATCCGTGGCGGATTGGATGTATCCCCTGTAATCACACATAAATTTGATGCCGATGATTTTCAAAGTGCATTTGATGTACTTGAATCCGGACAATGCGGCAAGGTGATTTTAGAATGGGGAGAAAAATAGAATGGATGATTGCTCAATCTACCAATCGGTAAATCAATCCCGCCCTTGAAGGTCATAGGCTCACGAATCATGAAAATATGAATAATTCAAAACAGATCTTTAAAGATACGTTAAGCCAAATCGAATCCGAGGGCTTATATAAAAAAGAACGCACCATAACCACTCCTCAAGGTGTGACTATACATACAAAAGAAGGTGGTGAAGTTCTCAATTTCTGTGCTAATAACTATTTAGGTTTATCCAATCATCCGGAAATAAAAGCTGTCGCTCAAAAGGCTTTGGAAGAGCATGGGTTTGGCATGGCTTCCGTACGTTTCATTTGCGGGACACAAGATATCCACAAAGAATTGGAACAGAAGATTTCTGATTTTTTTGGTACGGATGATACTATCTTATATACTTCATGTTTTGATGCTAATGGTGGCTTGTTTGAAACATTATTAGGACCCGCAGATGCCATCATTTCTGATGCGTTGAACCATGCTTCCATAATAGATGGTGTGCGACTTTGCAAGGCCCAGCGCTATCGTTATGCCAACAGTGACATGGCAGACCTTGAAACAAAACTCCAAGAAGCCCAAAATACCCGCTTGCGTATGATCACCACGGATGGTGTTTTTTCCATGGATGGTTTTGTGGCAAAATTGGACGAGATTACTACTCTTGCAGAAAAATATGATGCTCTAGTCATGGTGGATGATTCCCACGCCACTGGATTTGTTGGTAAGACCGGACGCGGTTCGGCAGAGTATCATAATGTGATGGACAAGGTGGATGTATGGACCTCCACTTTAGGCAAAGCTTTGGGTGGCGCGTCTGGCGGTTTTACCACAGGCTACCAGGAAATTATTGATATGCTGCGCCAGCGCTCCCGGCCTTACCTTTTTTCCAATACGTTAGCTCCAGCAATTGTTGCTGCCGGGATTAAGGTATTTGATATGCTTTCAGCCACCACTGAACTCCGCGACAAACTTGAAGAAAACACTCTCTACTTCCGGAAGAAAATGAGCGCTGCTGGATTTGATATTAAAGAAGGGAATCATCCCATTGTCCCCGTTATGCTTTACGAAGCCAACCTTGCGCAAAAGATGGCGGCTGCATTATTAGAAGAAGGTATCTATGTGATAGGCTTTTTCTACCCTGTAGTCCCCAAAGGTGAAGCTCGTATCCGGGTCCAGATCTCCGCAGGCATGGAAAAAGATCATCTTGAACAAGCTGTTGAAGCCTTCGCCAAAGTAGGTAGAGCATTAAACGTGCTTTCTTGACCATAATATTATAAATATATTTTGAAAGTTCTTTAGTTAGGTCGGTATATTCCCGAGCTTTTTTTGCAACCAAAAATTTTATTTAATCCATGAAGAGAAAATTAACACCGCGATATATCATTATTATTTTGGTGCTGGTCTGGGCTGTTTATGCCATTTGGCCGACGGTAAAATATCAAAATCTTTCTGATGATGAGATCGAAACCATGCGGGATGAAGGTACTCTGCAGGACTTGGAAAGCAAGATTATTAAACAGGGATTGGATTTAAAAGGTGGTATTTATATTGTTCTTGAAGTTGATATCCCAACATTGGTGAGCAATCTGGCTATCAATAAGGATAAACGTTTTGAACAGGCGCTGGCAAATGTCAGCACAAAAATTGATGTTGAATCACAACTGGATTTTTTCCAAGTTTTTCAGGAAGAAATTGATGCAGCTGGCTTACGCATTCACCGTTATTTTGATGTGGATTTTGGCGGCAGTCTTGAAGAAATCATTGCTAGTCTCAGGGATCAGGCTGATGATGCTATTAACCGTGTACTCGAAATCCTCCAGAATCGCGTAGACCAGTTTGGCGTCTCAGAACCTACCATCCAGAAACAGGGCAATCGCAGGATTATCGTTGAATTAGCAGGCATCCAGGACTCAGAAAGAGCCCGCGATTTACTGCAAAGCACAGCGCTACTGGAATTTGTTCTGATCAAATCTCCTGAACTTACTAATGACATGTTGCTGCGCATTGATAAAGTAATCAAAGGCAGTGAAGAATTGGCGGACTTTACTCAAACGGATGAAAAAGAATATATTATAGACACTCCGGCTCCCATCAGCGAAGATAAAACGATTTCAGTCAGTGATCTATTTGGCGAACAAGCTGCTCAAGCTGCAGCGGACACGTCTGATACAGCTGTCGTTGTTGATCAAAACCTTGTGGAAAATAGGCCTTTCTCTTCCCTGTTAAGAGCGCTGGGAAATGATATAGGTGTCCCGGAGAAAAATTTATATATCATCAAGAAGATTCTGGCTATGGATGATGTTCAGGATAAGTTGAATGCTGCCAATGGCCAATTTCTTATGAGCGATGCTCCTGAATCATTTACAAGTATCGATGGGCTTCAGGAAAAAATGTACCGCATGTTCTATTTGGAAGGTGAATCAGAACTCACCGGGGGAGTTGTAGAAAAAGCCAGTGCCACAATCGGCGGCACAGGTAGTTCGGCTTCGGGGCAATCCATTGTTTTACTCGATATGAATTCAGAAGGTGCCCGGACATGGTCGAGGGTAACCGGTGGCAATATCGGACGCAGAGTGGCCATTGTTCTTGATAAAAAAGTGCATATGGCACCAGTGATCCGTAGCAAGATATCTGATGGCGGAACCATGATCGAGGGTTTTGCAAATTTGGATGAAGCCAAGGATATCGCTATTGTACTACGTGCTGGTGCCTTGCCGGCTCCGGTAAACATTATTGAAGAACGCGTGGTGGGCCCTTCACTGGGCGCAGATTCAGTGGCTAAAGGCACACAATCTGTATTAATTGGACTTGCGTTGGTGCTGGTATTTATGATTGTCTACTACAGACTTTTCGGTATCATTGCCAATTTCGCATTGATCTGGAATATCATTCTCCTCCTGGCTGTTTTGGCCATGCTGGATGCAACACTGACTCTTCCTGGAATCGCAGCAATTATCTTAACAGTAGGTATGTCGATTGATGCCAACGTGATCATTTTTGAAAGAATCCGTGAAGAACAGCGTAAAGGTAAAACACCCCGTGCTGCCATTGATGCCGGTTATGACCGGGCGCTGACAACCATCATTGATGCCAATGTAACAACTCTGGTTGCTGCTTTGGTTTTATACCAATTTGGCACTGGCCCGATTCGCGGCTTTGCCACTGTTCTTTTTTGGGGTATTGTGATTTCCATGTTTACCGCCATTTTTGTAACACGAACCATTTTTAATACCATGACAGAACGCAGGAGTTTACAGAAATTAAGTATATGAGACTGATTAAAGAGACTGACATAAAATTTATGAGCCAGAGCCGTTTTGCGTTCTTTTTATCCGGAGCTGTCATTCTGGCCGGGCTGATTTCCCTGTTTCTGCAGGGCGGTCCCCGTTTGAGTATTGACTTTAAGGGCGGCACGCTGGTTGCCGTACAGTTCATTGAAGATATGGATGTGAATGACGTGCGCCAATCCATGGGTGCAGTGTCAATCGAAGGCCGGGCCCATGATTACAGCCGTGCAGAAATCAAACATTTTGGCAGTGCCAGAGATATTTCCGTAAGGCTGCCTATTTTGGAAGATCAGCCCGAGAATTTTCCCCAATTGATTGTTAATCACTTATATGATTCATTTCCCACAGTTGTACCAGCTGATCAAAATGATTTTATTTTATCCATCGATAAAGTCGGACCAAAGATTGGCGCTGAATTGAGCGGTAAAGCGGTCATGGCCATTGTATCTGCCTTGCTGCTGATCCTTATTTACATTTCCATCCGTTTTGAATTCAAATTTGCTGTGGGAGCCATTGCCGCGTTGAGCCATGATGTTTTAATTACGATAGGCATTTTTTCCATTATGGATTATGAAATATCCCTGCCCATTATTGCTGCATTTTTGACCATTGTCGGTTATTCGCTTAATGACACTATTGTTATTCTGGATCGCGTTCGGGAAAATGTAAAATCTATGAAACGGATCTCTTACAGCGATATGGTGGACCACAGTATTAATGACTCACTAAGCAGAACCATCATTACTTCCATTACCACTTTCCTGGTTGTATTGATACTCTATCTTTTCGGCGGTGAAGTTATTCATTACTTTGCTTTTGCGATGATGATTGGTGTTGTTGTAGGAACATATTCCAGTATGTATGTGGCATGTCCTATTGTGGTCCAGCTGCACAAAGGAATCAAATCCTGATTTTTTCATCAAAAACAAATATTGAAAACTCCGCTGTGGCGGAGTTTTTTGTTTCAGCATGTTGTTGAAGTCCAAGACCTTTATCTTGTACGCAACGCTGTGTCTCATCTGGGGTACAACATGGGTTATCCTGAAAAAAAGCCTTATTGAAGGAACACCGGCTATTTATGGAGTAGGATTGCGTTTTTTTGCAGCAGGAATCATTCTACTGTTAATTACATTTATCCTAAAACGGCCTATTCCCCGTTCCCGTGAAGCCATCAATATTTATATCTCTTTTGGACTGTTGAATTTAGTTATTGGTTATGGAGTGACGTATTGGGCAACACAATTCATCTATTCCAACGTGGCATCCATTCTTTGGGCCGGTTTTCCTATCATCGTAGTTATTATATCTCATTTTTACCTCCCGGACGAAAAAATTAATTTACCCAAAATCATTACAATTGCAATCGGCACAACTGGTGTACTTTTAATTCTCTCCCAGGGTAAAACATTTGGTGGCAATGATGTGTTTTTGGGGATGTACTTTATTTTATTTGCTGTTATAATGGCCGCGTGGCCAAATGTCTATTTGAAAAAACATAACCATGCTGTAGATACCTTAACTATGAATGCACTCTGTCAAACAGGTGCCGGAATAATTCTGCTCACAATTTCAAGTTTCCTGGAAAAAGACCAGGTGATGGTCTGGAGTCCTTATAATATTTTCGCCATGGTGTATCTGACATTATTTGGCTCCATCGCAGCATGGCTTATTTATATCTGGCTCTTCAAACATTTGACCATGACTCAAATTGCCTATATCGCTTTCTCGCCTCCTGTAATTGCATCTTACCTTGGCTGGAAGTTTTTAGGTGAAGCGCTGACACCGCTTTCCATCCTGGGCGCTGTTATGGTAATCATTGGTGCTGTTGCTATTAATATCAAGCGGTAGATTCTAAAGCAAATCTCCTAAACACTGGTTATATTCCATACTTAATTAGGACACAGGAATATCAAAACAATTTCTTACACCACTGTAAAAACGCCTTTTGGAATCATGGGCATCGCCAAATCAAATAAAGGACTTTGCCGGGTCTATTTCCCTGAAGATGCGCCTTTTGATAGTGCACTGATAAGAGATTTTCCGGATTTTTTATTCGTTAAAGATGATACTTCCTTTACAAATATCAAGAAACAAATTGAGGAATATTTTTCTGGGAAAAGAACTTCTTTCGATTTGGAGCTGGATTTACAGTGCCCTCCCTTCTACAAAAAAGCGTTAAAGGAAGTAAATAAAATCCCTTTTGGAAAAACTGTTTCATATAAAGATATTGCAGAACGGGCTGGGAATTCAAAAGCAGTACGTGCGACAGGTTCAGCCAATGCCAATAATCCATTACCTATTGTCATTCCCTGTCATCGTATTTTAAACACTGGCGGCGGCTTGGGCGGTTACGGCGGCAATCTTGAGCGCAAGGTATATTTGTTGGAACTGGAAGGTTCTATATAAACTTCGTTATGTTTTTATAAATTATGTGGACGCATTTTAAACGAACGATCTTGACCGGAGTGTTCACCATTGTGCCCCTGGCACTCACTGTCTCTATACTGACATTTTTATTCCGTTTTCTGGATGGTGTTTCTGCTCCAATTTTAAAGATAATTGGTTTTCACATTCCTGGCCTGGGTATACTGCTGACCATTTTAGTCGTATACTTATTAGGATTAATCATTCGTAATGTGCTAGGCAGGCGCCTATTCAGCTGGGGAGAAAAAATCCTTTTTACCATTCCTCTTGTTAATACCATTTATAAAACGATCAAACAGTTCATCAGTACTTTTTCCGGGACTGCGGAAGGGAAAAATTTCCAGAAAGTTATCATTTTGCAATATCCAAGGATCGGTGTATGGACATTGGCTTTTGTCACCGGCGAATCTGTTGATGCAAACAACGTTGAATATTTTCATGTATTTGTTCCTACAACGCCCAATCCCACATCCGGCTTTTTTATCATGATTCCAAAAAGCGAAACAATGATGACGGAAATGACTGTTGAAGAAGGAATCAAAATGGTCATTTCAGGAGGAATGATTGCACCATCTGAAAATGAGTTGCATAATTTTCCTAAATGATCATTTTCTATGAGTTCTACATTTGAATTAATTCTACTACTATTCGCTAGTTATGTAACTGGTTCGATACCCACCAGTATTATTGTGGGCAAAGTATTCAAAGGTATCGATATCCGAGAACATGGCAGCGGTAATGCCGGCGCTACAAATGTATTTCGCGTTTTGGGCTGGAAGCCGGCGCTGATTGTGTGCGTTGTAGATATATTTAAGGGTTGGCTACCGGCAGCGGTTTATGCCACTTCCTTGTTCCAGGGGCAGCCCATAGAAGAAACGGGTGTAGTTCAGATCTTATGCGGCTTCGCAGCAGTACTGGGGCATACAAACACCATTTTCGCAGGGTTTAAAGGAGGTAAAGGTGTCGGTACACTAGGCGGTATGCTACTGGCCCTTTTTCCTGTTGCTGTTCCCTTATGCTTGATTGTTTTTGCTGTCGTTTTGATGCTGACGGGTTATGTTTCCGTAGGGTCTATATTGGCCTCTGCTTCCCTGCCAATATTTCTTTTCATTCTGCCGCCATTAGGTTTCGCTGATACAGCCCCGTTATCCTTGTTGATCTTCAGTCTGCTCGTGCCGTGGTTTATCATTTTTACCCACAGGAGCAATATTTCACGATTAAGGTCTGGTGAAGAAAACCGCTTTGAAAAAGCGATGATTTTTAGTAAAAAGAAATAGACTAAAACTTATGTCCGACTGAAAAGTGGAATGAAGATTCCACCGCTGCACTTTCGTAAAAAGACCAACCATAATCGAAGCGGATAATTCCTGCTAAAGCTGCGGGTATTCTGACACCCAAGCCCACACCAAACATTGCACTTTTTTTTGTTAAGTCATTCCAGCTATCTCCGGCAACACCGCCATCAATAAATAATACTGCCTGAAGGCCCAATTCAGATTTGACAGGACCAAAAGGTGATGGTTGTTCTATTGCAAATCTGGGTATAATGGTTTGCCGCAATTCCAATGAGGAAATGGCGCTATAAAACCCAAATCTGTATTGTTGCTTGCCCTGTTCGTAAAGATTTCGAGTTTCTATTTTCCAGCCGCGCACGGAATAACCACCGCCCAGGCCATACATGAACATCTCTTTGTAAAGGTCGCCGTGGGTGGAATTCAATGTCAGATTCGCACCGACAGTCGTTTTACGATTTCCTTTGATGGGTGATGCATATGCACTGTAAGACTGGGTCCAGAAGAGCGATCTACTTTCCATATCAAGGTATTTATAATACTGGGCAGAGTGAAAAATATAAATCCCTTTGGAGGGATCGGTATAAATATCACGCGTGTCATAGGCAAAACTCCCTTGGGGGGCAAAATAATAATATTCAATAGTGGTACTGTCGCCTATAAAATCTTTTTTTTCATATTCCAAACCGACATTGATCCGTTTTTCATACCCAAAGTAACGTCCAATATTGATCTCAAAAGTAGATACCTGTCGTTCATAGGGTAAAAAAACATGGTTGGAAAAATGTTTGCCTACCTCGAGGCTTAAGGATACATGGTCACCAAAAATCCAGGGATTTTTAAAATCAAAACCGTAGGCATCCACACCACCTATAAGTCCACCAATTGTCAATGATTCATTGCGCCCTCGTACATTTTTAACTATTCCGCCAATTACCACAGACCAACCGGTGTCTTCTTCATATGATGGTGCCAGCATCGGAAAAAAGCGGCTTGATTCAATAACATGATAGCGGAGCTTTACAGACCCGTCTTCCAAAGGTACTGCTTGCCAGGTAACCATACTGTAAATTCCCAAATTCTCGATACGGGTTCTGTCAGCTTGGGCTAAAGTGCTGTCCAGTTGAACATGCAAAGGATGTTGGATCTCTCTTTTAATAACGTATTCCTTGGTGTGCTGATAACCACGAATGTCAATACTGGAAACGATTTGGGCAAAGGGTATCGTCGTCATGACGATAAATAAGACGATATATTTAAACATGTTTGAATTAAATATTAAAGGTCGAAACCTTCCAAGAGCTGCTGTTTTCTCAGCTCGATACCTTCTTCAGAATAGACATCCTGAATGGCTTGTTTTAACTGTCGTTCAATTAGCCGGCTGTGCAGTTGGACTGCAAGGTGTTTATCATCAATGACTCTAACTGCAAATTTTGTATCTTTATTTTTATATCGGTGCCATGACCCATCAAAATCGTTTGGTGTACCATATTCCATAAGCACCTTGTGTTTTAAAACATCATCCGCTTTGAGCTGTGGAAAACCCGTAGCCAATAGTTCAATAGATTTTAGAATACCATCTAACTGGTAATGAGATGGTTCAAAATTGGTTAAGCTGTAAATGTTATCAATATTCACGAAATGTAGTTCCACTACTTCATTTGTGAGTCGGGTTTTGTTATGATATGTAACTTTAGCGCGTCTGATAGGTAGTTTAATACCAGATGGTAATGTTAAAATTTCATTCCAGTACTCTGCGGTAGTCATTGTATCAGGAGCAATGCCTAATACTTCCGGAAGGCTGGACTTCCAAATTGCCAAGGTTTCACGATTTATTACCCAGCCTTTGGGCAAACTTTTGGGAGGTATTACTACTGCCTTTGTTGCGGGGTAAAGAATATTTGGGTTACTGATAATATCGGCAGGATCACTAGCAAGGAGATCCTCGATGTCATCCTGAAGCTGTAGTAATGGCGGCATACAGGTAACCCAGAAGAAGCAGTAAATCAGTAATAAGAAATGTTTAATCATATATGATCAGGGTGTTTTTGGCCGCGATGGCAGACCCAGCAGGAAACTTCGTGTAGTTCCATGGGTTGCATTGTATTCTTATTAATATGCATTACCATACGCATCATTTCCCGTGCTGCGACTTTTTTTTCTTTTTCATCGCTGGCATAATCCTTGATGTTATGACAATATTTGCAATTCACGCCTAATTCCTTGGCCACTGTTTTTTTCATGTACTTCATAATTTCTGCCTTTTTAGTATAAGGCAGCACTTGAACATTTTTCAGCTCACTCTTTTTTTCATCTTCAGCAAACACAATTGAAATTAAAACAATGCAAATAAATAACCGCATATGTTCTCCTTTTAAAACCATGTATGAATTAATAATAAA
>Ga0208206_1000072_pt1 | contig 24181 bp, 26 predicted proteins | sample DeeseametaMP1483_FD_184187 | JGI IMG/M metagenome (GOLD analysis project Ga0208206, IMG submission 184187) | Marine microbial communities from the Deep Pacific Ocean - MP1483 (SPAdes) | ecosystem: Environmental > Aquatic > Marine > Oceanic | place: South of Fiji, South Pacific Ocean | collected... | reverse complement strand
TCGGCCCCGAGCATGGCGAAATGCTGCTTTGGGACGGATATCGTGGATTGGTGGGTCCGGCAGGAATCGAACCTGCGATCTTCGCTTTGTAAGAGCGACGTCATAACCCCTAGACCACGGACCCTAGGAGAGCGGACAAGCGTTGTGTTCAAATCCTCTGCGGCCGAACGGTTGGCACAGGGGAGTGCGGATGACGGAGATTTCGGACTTGATTGGGCGGCTGAAGGCCGCAGGCGTCCCCCTCGATGAGAGCATCGAGGAGGCGATGGTCTCTGTGGACCCGGGATGCTTCACCGACCACCATCTGGAGCCGTTCTTGAGGGACAGCCCCGTCCCGTTCCTAGTGACTGAGGGCGGTGCCGCCAAGACTATCTCGGCCCCGCACATGGTGGTCACGCTGCTGCACCACCTCGAAGTGAGAGAGGGCCAGCACGTCCTGCTGTTGGGCTCCAAGGGAGGCTACCTCGCTGCCCTGCTGGACCGTATGCTAGGCCCTGACGGCGCGGTGACCATCATCGAGCCGCATGACGAGGTCCTGCTGCATACCACCGAGAGGCTGGAGATGCACGACTCGATGGGGCTCCTGAGAGTCCTCCCTCCCGAGGCACTGGAAGGCTGGGACGGGTTGAACAGGCGTGTCGACAGGGTCCTGGTGACCGGGGCCGTGCGAATGCTTCCCCCCGAGATCGAAGCTATGGTCGAGGAGGGCGGATTCGTTCTCGGTCCCTTCGGGGGGCCGGTGCACCAGAGGCTGCTCAAGCGCGAGAAGCAGGGGGACGAGTGGTTCGACACCGACCTCGGGGGCGTGGTTTTCGGGCCGATGGACCTCAACGAGTCCGAGCGCTCCCCACTGGACCCACACTCGCTCGCCGACCACCTTGAGGACATACTGGGGCTGATGTCCGAGGTCATCGATATCGAGGATGAAGCGCTCAATCGCCTCGAAGGCCTCATCACCTCTCTCAGGGAACTGCCTCCCGACCTGCCCCCGCTCGACGAAGACTCGACTGAGGACGAGATCCTCGAGCACCCTGTGATGGAGTTGCTTCTGATGGAGATGGAGTGGCTCGGCCCCATGTGGCCGCTCTTCGGCGAGTACCTGCCGATCGAGTTGGCCAATCCGGGCTCTCCGGACGACGAGGAGCCGGGAATGGCCGGTGGGCACGAGGACCTCGTCCCGTGACCCTGCCATCGAAGTCGAAAGGGGCTAATTCACCTCGGTATCCCCAGTTACCGCCTCTACCAGGCGGGACAGCGGGACGGATATCGGCGGCAGGTGGTCGGAGAGCAAGTGCCTGGAGGTCTTAGGGGGGAATAACTCGCCTGAGAGTGCGGCTTCGATGACTTCTGATTTCTCCAGGGACTCCCTGCCACTCTTGGGCCATATAGCGAGGATGATGCCGTCGTCATCGAGATAGTCGACCAATACGCAAGGCAAGCACTTCAATTCCAGTCGCAGTGCCACCTCGGTGCGATGGTGGCCATCTAGGATGGTGCCCGTCTTCCGGTCAATCAGGATGGGTTTTGTGTAAGCCTTCCAGCGCAGGGTCATCCTCTCCAACTGGTCCACTTTGTCCGGCATGACCTGCTCGTGCGGCCGCAGGACCTCGATAGGCACCAGTTCTACCTTCACAGCGGTGGGACAGGCCGTCAGCCAATATGCCTAACGCCCGAAGCAATCATGTCCGATAGTCCGTCGGCGCACCATGGAGCGCGCCCTCAGACACCTCAGCGAAGCCGATTGTCAGGTCCTCGCTAGGCTACGCTCCGCAGGCGAGGCGTGGATAGTCGGCGGCTGGGTCAGAGAAGCTGTCGCCGGGGATCGGGCAGATGACCTCGATATCGCTACCAGCCTTCACCCCGCCGAGGTCAAGGAGCTGTTCCCACGCTCGCTGATGGTGGGCGAGAAGTACGGGACCGTGATAGTGAGGCTGGACGAGGGGAGTGCCAGTGAGCCAATCTGGGAGGTCACCACCCTGCGCAGCGAAGGGAACTACGGCGACGGCAGGAGGCCTGACGAGGTCGAGTTCGGGAACAACATCGAGGATGACTTGGCTCGCCGTGACTTCACTATCAACGCGATGGCAATCGATGCTAAGGGCTCGCTGATCGACCCCTACAGCGGGGTCGCTGACCTCCAAGTTGGGATTCTGCGCTCCGTCGGAGACGCCAGTGAGAGGCTCGGGGAAGACGGTCTGCGCATCATGCGCGCCTTCCGGTTTCTCGACTCCGAGAGTGGCATGCGTCAGATGGACCCTGGACTCAGAGCTGCGGTCAGCGAGAACTCGGAGATGCTGGATATGGTCTCCCGAGAGAGAATTGGGGCGGAGATGGAACGGATTCTCTCCGGCGGGAGTCTCCGAAGTATACTCTCGCAGATGAGTGGTGATGGGGTGCTGGAGAGAGTCCTGCCGGGAATCGGCACGACCACTGAGCCTGCATTCGGCGGGAACTGTATCATCAACCTCGCTCTGCTGTGCAGCGCCGAGGCCGATGACGGCGGTGCGCTCGCTGAGAAGTTACGTGCCTCGTTGGTCTTGGCGAAGGAGCCCCTGCGGGCAATCTCCTTCCTGCATGACAGGAGAGGCGCCTCACTATCAGTCGAAATCGGCAGCCTGAGGCGCTTCAGGGCAGCCCTACCAGAGACCTGGCAGGAGCTCTTCATGTCCTATTCCGAGGGATTGGGGCGCGATGTCGGCGAGTTCAGAGGCGCGTGGGCCTCGCTGGAGTCGCTCAAGGCCGGGAACAGCCCTCTGGTCGACGGTAAGATGCTGATGGAGGCGACCGGGCTCGGGCCGGGTCAGCGAATGGGGAGGCTCAAGGGCTGGTTGCACAGGATGCAGGTCGAGCGCGACCTCTCGTCTAGCGATGATGTGCTCTCCTTGCTTGAGGAACTGGACTGGGTCGATTCGGAGCACGAGGAGTGGCCGGCCCTGTCTTGGCCCTAAGGCAGCTCGTTGAGCATCTCGATGTACTCTGCCTGGTCGAGGAACTGGTCCTCGTCGAAATCATGCGGCTTGACTATCATGCACCAACCGTCGCCGTAAGCATCGTCGTTGACCAGATCGGGGCTGTCCTCGACCTCGCCGTTCAGTTCTAGGATCTTACACGGGAACGGGGAGTTGATTAGAAGGGTCTCCACATCCCCGTCGAGGTTGGCTAAGACAGTGATCAGCAGGTCCTCCACCCCTACCTCGTCACCACTGCCCATCATGCCCGGGGAGTCATCGTCTTGGATCTCCGAATCTGAATCTGATTCGGTCTCGAACTCGCTATCGTCCTCCGGACGAGTCAGCACCACTCGGACGATGTCACCGTATTCGGCACGCACGAATTCGCTGATGCCGACCTTGACCGTCCCCTCCTTGTCATCCAACGTCTGGAGCCACAGATGCTCCAGCGTGTACTTACGGTCATGAGCGACGCTGAACTCGAAATAATCGCCGTCTGCCATGTTGATTCCGCATCGGCGGCTCAGATATCCAATTTGAACTATTCGATTGGGCATGCGTCCCCTAGGGACGACCAAGAGGGATTAACAACAGAACCCGCCTCGGTCGAGCGGGGAGAGAGATGGACTTCCGCGAGACCGAGGAACAGGGCATGATTCGCGCTATGGTGCGGGACTTCGCCGAGGAAGTTCTGGCACCGACATGCCTCGAGAGAGACAGGGCGCAGGCAGCCCCCTTGGACGAGTGGAGTGTGTTCTGCGGCTACGGCCTGCAGGGGATCACGATCCCCGAGGATTACGGCGGCAGCCCGGTCGACGACGTCTCCGAGGCCATCATCGTCGAGGAACTCGCACGGGTCGATCCATCGTTCTCAGTGATGTTCTGCGTTCACGTCGGACTGTGCTCGAAGACCATCGCCCTGCACGGCAACGAGCAGCAGAAGAAGGAGTATCTGCCGCGGCTTGCTGGAAGTGAGATCGGCGCCTACTCGCTGTCCGAAGCCGGCGCCGGCACAGATGCGGCTGCCCTGAGTTGCAGGGCTAAATTGAGTGACGACGGCAGCCACTACTTGCTCAACGGCGAGAAGATGTGGGTGACCAACGGCGACAGCGCGGACATCTACGTGCTGTTCGCCAAGGATGTCGACCACCCTGACTACGGCGAGAAGAAGCACGGGGGGACCACCGCTTTCATCATCGAGAGGTCGTTCGAGGGCTTCTCGGTCGGCAAGAAGGAGGACAAACTGGGCATCCGCTCCAGCGACACCTGCTCGCTGCTGCTGGAGAACTGCAAGGTCCCGGTGGAGAACGTCCTCAAAGCGCCGGGCGAGGGCTTTCCCATCGCTATGAACGCCCTCGACAACTCCAGAATCGGCATCGCGGCTCAGGCGCTGGGCATCGCCCAGGGCGCCTTCGAGGCAGCGCTGAACTACGCTCACGAGAGGGTCGCCTTCGGCAAGCCCATCGCCCACCATCAGAGTGTGGGCAACTACCTCGCCGACATGGCCACCCGCACCGAGGCTGCTCGGATGATGGTATACAAGGCCGCCTGGGCCAAGCAGAGGCACTACGAGGAGGGGGCTGCGAGACACACCAAGGAGGCGAGCATGGCCAAACTGTTCGCCGGGGACACGGCGATGTGGGTCTCAGAGAGGGCCGTGCAGGTGCTGGGCGGTTACGGATACACCACGGACTTCCCAGTCGAGCGCTTCTTCCGCGACGCCAAGATCACCCAGATCTACGAGGGCACTCAAGAGGTTCAGAGAATCGTCATCAACCGCTCCATAGCACCAGAATGAGGTGTTCCATGGCCGCTTTCCCGATCGACGAGGTGCGCTCGAGGTTCCCGGGCCTGCAACGCATGGTCGATGGTCGTCAGGCAATCTTCTTCGACGGACCGGGAGGCAGTCAGGCGCCCGATTCGGTCGGCGATGCCGTCAGGCACTACCTGATGCACCAGAACGCGAACGTCGGTATGTCGTTCGCGACCTCCGTGGAGACGGACCGCCTGATCGACGACGCGTTGCGGGCCTGCGCCGACTTCGTCGGTTGCGATGACCACAGGGAGATAGTGTTCGGCCATAACATGACCAGTCTCACCATACAGCTGGCGGGCGCCCTGAGCAGAATCTGGGGTCCGGGCGACGAAGTCGTGGTCACCAGACTCGACCACGATGCAAACGTGCGCCCGTGGATGCTGGCTGCAGAGTGGTCGGGCGCTACCCTGCGTCGAGTCGACATAAACCCGGACGACTGCACGCACGACCAAGCCTCACTCGAGGACTCGATCAACGAGAACACCGTCCTCGTCGCCATCGGTGCGGCCTCGAACCTGTCTGGTACCATCAACGACGTATCCGTAATCGCCGAGAAGGTTCACGCCGTGGGCGCTGAGGTCTTCGTCGACGCAGTTCACTTCGCGCCTCACTGCCTCATCGACGTAGGGGCGATGGGCTGTGATTACCTCGCCTGCTCCTCGTACAAGTTCTTCGGGACCCACCAGGGGGTGCTGTGGGGCCGGGCGAACAGGCTCGCCGAATTGCCGGTGGCCAAGCTCCGGGTCGCCTCAGAGGAGATTCCGTTCCGATGGATGACCGGCACCCAGAACCACGAGGCGATGGCCGGCACCATCGCCGCTATCGAGCACATCGCCTGGATAGGGCGCAGCGTCGCAGGAGCTGGTTTGGGTAGGAGGGACGCGCTGCGCTGCGCCTTCGATGCCATCGAGGAGTACGAACGAACTCTGTGCTGGAGGATCATCGATGGACTGCGAGCCATCGATGGCATCAGGATATGGGGAATCACCGACTCAGGACGCAATGCCGAGAGGGCGCCTACGGTCTCTTTCACCCACGACTCGATGAGCCCGCGCCAGATTGCTGACGAATTGGCGGACCGCGGGATCTTCGTTTGGGCAGGGAACTTCTACGCCCTAGAACTCACCGAGGCGCTCGACCTCGAGCCCGATGGCGTGCTGCGAGTCGGCGTGCTGCACTACAACACGATGGATGAAGTCGAGAGTTTCCTCCATGAGTTGGAAGACATACTCTCGTGTTGAGAGCGCTACTCGACCCAGCGGTACTCGCGCTGCCCCTCGAGCTGCCCCTCGCCGCCGATGCCGACGAGGGCGAACTCCTCGCTGGGCTTGACGACCGAGCGCTTGCGCGAGCCGCGGTGCAGCGCCTCGTACACCGTCTTGTTAATCGGATGACGGGTGGAAAGGCGCTCGAAAAGGTGGAATCGCGAGACGATCTCGCGCCACTGTGGCTGTACCTCGCCCTCGAACACCTTGGCCTTGGCACCTGAGCCGTAGCCGCACAGTCCGACCTTCTCTCCGGCCATCTCTACGTTCTCGATGTAGTCTGACTCCATCGTTGACATTAGTGCGAGGAAGATGGAGCCGGTGTATTGGTTCCCAATGAGGCTAGATGCCCTCGTAGTCTTCTCGATGCGCTCGTCGACGAACTGCTTGAACTCGTCAGTCTTTGATATCAGCCGGCGGTAGGAGTCGTTGGCCTTCTCGAACGCCTCAATCCCATCGGGGGTGTCGGGGAAGTCATCTGGAAACGGTTCGGGGCCAATCTTCGACACGATGGCCTCCCATATCGGCAGGTGTCTGCGGTCGTGGCGGAAGACGTCGGGGAACATCCTCTTGCCCTGGAAGGCGTAGGGTAGGTGGACGATAATACGACTCCACTGGTTGGTCAGTATCTCGTCTGTCTCGGGGTCGTACCTGCCTTCGCGGATCGCCTTGGCGCGGAAGTTGATGAAGGCCTGTTTGACCGCCTCGGAGTAGCAGCGATTCGAGTACTGGCCGTCGAACACCGGGGTGTCCTTGTGAATCTGCAGCTTGGAGTTCTCAAACATCACATCGTCCTTCTTCGAAGACCTCGGGAGATACTTGAGGATGCGCTCGGCGAGACCTTCCTTGACCGTCTCGCCGCTCTCTCTGGCGAGGTCGAGCACGTTCTCGACGATGGTTCTGGTATCGATCTCGCGTCGAGGCTTGAAGAAGTCGTGAACCGGCATAGTGGAGACGCCCCATATGTCGGGGATCTCCAGCAGTCGCGGGTTGTGGCGAATCAGGATGGCGCCGCCGCCGGCGCCCTGCGTGTACTCACCGGAGGAGCCCATGTCATACTTCGCGTTGTCAGCGAAGACGACGATGCCGACTCGGTTCTTCTCCTCGCCGCCCCGGGCGACCCAGTCGAGCGTGTTGTGCATGGCGTCCACAGCGCCGATGCAGGCGAATACCAGGTCGACGACGTCGCAGTTGCGGAAGCACTCCTCCCCGTGGATGGGCGTGTAGCGCTGCTCCAGCATGTCCATGATGTACGTAGCCGTGGGCTTGGACCCATCAAGGGCCGACTCAGTGCCAAGGTAGATCCTCCCGATCGAGGCCGGGTCCAGACCATTGCGGTCGATGAGCCTGCGAACGGCATTGGCCCCCATGGTAGCGGTGTCCTCGTGGACGTCTGGAATCGCCATGGCGGCCAGCCCGAGGCCGCGATTCAGCTTGCCGAAATCGGCGCCTCGCAGCTTGGCGAAGTCCTCCATGTCGAAGTAGAGGCGAGGGAAGTGAATCGCGATGTCATCGATGCCCACTGAAGCCACGCGCTCACCCTCTGGTCCGGCCCGGTATGGTTCAGGTTATGAGGGCTCGCCCTACACATCCAATGGAAATATCAACTCAAACGCCTTACTGAGAGTTGGTTAGCTGATTCATTTCAGAAAGTAATTCGGGCTTATCGGCGAAGTGCTCTGCAACCGGTGCCAGAGCCTCTGCGAGGCCGTCTGCGACGGCCATCTTCGCATCGAGAGGGTGTACCGATCCATCTGCGACCGCGTCGATGAACGATTGCAGATCACCCCAGATTGAAGGCTCACCGTACTCGGGATTGGGATTGACCTGGATGGAGCCGCTTTTCGGCAACACGATGTGCCGTGCAATCTCGAACACCGGGGAGTCGGGATTGCCGACCTCGAGGAAGGCCTCGCCCATCTTCTCGCGCAGTGACTCGGGCGAGTCGTGCAGGAGGATGGCGTTGCCCGGGTGCGACTTCGACATCTTGTGGTCGAATGAGTCCATCCTACCACCAGTGCCCTTGAGCCCCGAGAGCATGGGGGTGTGGATGCAGGTTGCCTTGGTCCAGCCGTACTTGTCAGCGACATCGCGCATGTACATGTGCGCCTTGCGCTGGTCCATGCCTCCGAATGCGATGTCGACCTCGAGCTCGAAGATGTCAGCGGCCTGCATGGCCGGGTAGTAGAACGCGGCGAGGTCGTGGTCCGAGGAGTCCTCGTCGCGACCCATGATGCTGAATGTCCTCCTCACCCTTGAGAGGCTCATGTTCTTCGAGCAGTGCAGGACCCTCTCCCAGTACTTGCCGGAGTCCATCAACTCGGATGCACTGAGGAACCTCAACTGGCCCGAGCCCTCGCCTTCCTCCGGATTCCCGAGAAGGGCTCGGAAGACCTCTGTCATGTACTCGCCCGCGAGCGTGATCTTGTCCATGTCGCGGTCGAACTTGTCGTTGACCCATGCGTGCCAGTCTGCGAGTAGGATGATGACATTGACGCCTTCATCAAGCATGTTTCGAATGGTGTCGGCAAGGAGAATGTATGCTAGATGCGCCTTGCCGCTTGGCTCGAGACCGATGTAGGCGACAAGTTGGCTATCCCCCGAGTGGGTCGGGCCGCCGGCAATCACGGAGGCCACGTGGTCAACCCCTACGACCTCGGCGCATCCGGAGAACATCCTCGCAATGCTGGCGCGGCCCTCCTCGTCGAGCGACGAGGGGGGGTCGTCCTGGCTCATGCTTCACCTCATTCGAGTGATTTCGTCAACTTCTTCGCGCGTCCCGCTGCTCCGGTGTTGTCACCTTGAGCTAGCGCGGCCTCGATTCCCTCAATCATAGACTCTGCCTGCGCTCGCACCTCGTCGGATAGGTTTTCGGACATCCCCATTAAATGGCGCGCACTTGAGATCGCCGACTTGGCCTTGCTCGCCTTCTTGGCCCATTCCTTGCCCTTGTCGCCCCTCTGCTTGGAGTTGTAGCCGGTGGCTCCGTCGAGGAATCTCGTCCACCTCCTACGGGCATCCATAGCGGCCTTCACCGCTTCCGGGTCGTCGAAATTCGGGGCCTCGTTGGTCACGTCCACCAGCAGCGCTCCCTGCTCGTTGTAGCTCGCCGCTATCGAGGTAATGATGCCGTGCGAGCCGCTGAACGAGTTCCCGCCGGTGTCCTCGACATTCTCGAAGTACTTGCCGGCCAGACCGGCTAATCCCCCGTCTGCAGTGACCTGTTTTACCAGCCCGCGCTTGACATCGAATCTCTCCATGGCCGAGCGCTGGCTGTGACCTTCTTGAATGCTGTTGCGAGACAGGCTGCGTCGGGGTGTGTGTCGAACGGGCTAAACCGGCAACGCCTGTCGGGCGAGCATGCATCGAGGCATCACCAGAGCATTGGCTGTGGCCTGCGTCTTGCTGCTGACGGTCCCCGGAGCGAGCGCTGGTTCGGCCGTGAAAATGTATGATGTAGTCAGCCTCGCGGAGGAGGATCTGGGATTGAATGGAGCGACACTCGACCCCTCCGGCGAATGGGCGATAGTATTCGGTGCGGATGCGTATCTGGAACTAGTCAGTACTTCGGATCCGACGACTCGGATAGAGTTGCTCTGGAACAGCGATGTGGATTTGAACGATGGTGACTTTCACCCGGGAGGTCAGACAGCATTCATCGTCGGTAGAGAAGGGCAGGTACTCAGGTACGCCCGGGAGGACCACTCGATTACAAATGCTGGCGGCCAGCTTGAGTTCGGACAGACGAAGTTGACTGCTGTAGCATGGAACACCGGAGGCTCCTGGGCTTATGTCGGAGGGGAGGACGGCTGGCTCTGGAGAATGAGGGCGGCTGAAGACGGAGGCGCAGAGGTACACCCGATTCTGGGACGGGGGGCCAGTGACATCTCAGGCATCGACTGTCATCCATCGCTGATGCTCTGCGTAGTATCGAGTATAGTGGACGGAATCGGAGTCATCGACCGGGATCACACTCTGTATTGGATAGGCGGGACGGGATACCCATGGTCGGACGTCCAGTGTCCGACAGGGGAGTATGATGAGTGCGTAGCAGTCTCGAGCGACCGAAACATCGCCACGATCGCCCTAGATGATGAACAACCATCGACATCGGGTGTCGAAATCATTCAACTTAGCGATGCCGGGGGTTATTTCACAGGGCTGTCGCATCAGCAGGGAGACCGCTCTCTCATCATCGTGACTCCCTTCAGCCTGATAGAGCACGACCTCAGCCAGAGCCTGGCGTTCCCATGGCTGGAGTATCACGATGCCGTCGACTTCGACGCATCGATCTCAGGCGAGAGGATAGTCGCCACTTGGAGCACGGACAGGGACAGTGGCTGGATCCTCACCGATAGGGGCACGCTAGTGCAATTCCATCCACCGCTTTCGAACTCGGTCGGAGGAATTCTCGGTGCTTGGATTCTGATTGCTATTCCACTCGCCACCCTTCTAGTGATACTCAGCCTCACGTTTGGCCTGTCCCCGGGCCTCCGGCAGTGGTTCACTCTCCGATTCGGCAGCGATGAGGAGAAGCGGGCCGCCCGCGGGGCGGCACGCAGGAAGAAGAGGCGCTGAGGGGAATTCGGCCCTTCGGGCCGCGAAGCAACGTTCATGTGGGCTACACTGTCGGGACCGGTTGAGAGCGATGGCGTACGAGGCACTGGACTTCTACGATGTCGATTCGCTGCTGACCGACGAGGAGCGGATGATCCGCGACGCCGTCCGGGACTGGGTCGAGGAGAACGTCATACCCAACATCGAGAAGGCCTGCAGAGACGAGGTATTCCCCGACCAGTGGCGCGTCGATCTGGGCGAGATGGGTGTGCTAGGAGCCCCTCTCAAGGGCTACGGCTGCCCCGGACTGTCATACATGGCATACGGCCTGATCTGCCAGGAACTTGAGCGCGGCGACAGCGGCGTGCGCTCGTTCGCGAGCGTACAGGGCTCCCTCGCCATGTACCCAATCTGGGACTTCGGCAGCGAGGAACAGAAGAACCACTACCTGCCTAAGATGCACGCTGGCGAGTGGATTGGCTGCTTCGGCCTCACGGAGCCAGACTACGGCTCCAACCCAGGCGACATGATCACCCGAGCCGAGGACAAGGGCGACCACTACCTGCTCAACGGCGCCAAGATGTGGATCACCAACGGCACCATAGCCGATCTGGCCATCGTCTGGGCCAAGCTCGACGGCGTCATCCGCGGCTTCATCGTCGAGAAAGACGATTCCGGCTTCACCGCCCCCGAGATGACCGGTAAGCACTCCCTCAAGGCCAGCGTCACCAGCGAGCTGGTGTTTCAGGACTGCAGAATCCCCAAAGACAGGATCCTGCCCGGTGTGGAGGGGCTGAAGGGGCCGTTCAGCTGTCTCAACAACGCGCGCTACGGAATCTCATGGGGAGCCGTCGGCGCGGCCCAGTCCTGCTTCAGCTCGGCCAAGGAGTACGCCCTCAGCCGAATCCAGTTCGACCACCCCATCGCTTCGTTCCAACTGGTGCAGAACAAACTGGCGTGGATGCTGAGGGAGATCACCAAGGGTCAGCTGCTGGCATACCACCTCGGCAAGAAGAAGGACGACGGGACCTGGACGTCCGAACAGATCTCGCTGGCCAAGATGAACAACGTCGACATGGCACTAGAGATTGCTAGAATGGCGCGCGACATCCACGGCGCCAACGGTATACTCGACGAATACCCGATAATGCGCCACATGGCCAACCTAGAGTCTGTAAAGACCTACGAGGGAACCCACGACATACACAACCTCATTCTCGGCCATCACATCACCGGAATACAGGCCTTCAGGCGAGAGCTCTGAATGCAGAGGTGGGCTCTGAGAGCCCATTGCTCCTTCCCAATATTCTTAGAGGCAACATCGGTCCCCCGAAAGCCGGGGTTCTCATGGGAATCGCAGTACTAATGAAGCAGGTCCCAGACACCACCGCCAAGATCACAGTCTCAGGCGGCAGGGTCGATGAGTCCGCTGTCAGCAAATGGTCGATCAGCCCGTACGACGAGTACGCGTTGGAATCCGCGCTCCAGATCAAGGAGGCGGGGGGTGTCGATCTGATTGCGGTGACTTGCGGGCCGGCCCGCGCTGCGAAGATGCTGACAGATGCCGCGGCGGTCGGAGCCGACGCCCTGGTTCATGTCCTTGTGGAAGACCTCAGCGCACTCGATTCCACACAGGTGCAGGCGATTCTCGCAGCCGCCGTCAAGCACACGGGGGCTGATGTAGTGTTCTGCGGCAAGCAGGCCGCTGACACCAACGCCGGCTCGACTGGTCCGGGTGTCGCGCACCTTCTGGGCGCATCCTGCGTCACCATGGTCTCGGAGATCGCAGTGGACGGCGACTCGTTCACCGCGATGCGCGCCACCGCGGATGGCAACGAGAGAATCGCTGTATCCAGTCCGTGCGTCTTCGCCTTCGACAAGGGCACTACGGAGCTCCGCCGACCCAACGTTCGAGGCATAATGATGGCCAAGAAGAAAGTCATCGAGACGATGAGCCCGGCCGACCTAGGCGTCGATATGGGCGGCTCATCCGTTTCCATAGACGGGCACTCGCCGCCTCCCGAGAAGCCCCCCGGGCAGAAGTTCGAGGGTGCCGAGTCGGTCGCGACCGTCGTCGGCAAACTGCGCGACGAGGCGAATGTAATCTGAGGTGAGGGGATGGACATCACAGTGATAGCGGAGACGACCGGCGACGGGCTCCACCCCGTCACCGCTCAACTGGTCGGCGCTGCATCTTCCATCGGTGGGACCTCGACGGTACTGTGCCCCGGAGGCGTGGGCGCAGCTGAAGCGGCTTCCATCGCAGGGGTCACCAAAGTTATCTCTGTCAAGGGAGACTGCTTCGGCTCGTTCGACGGCGGCGCTTGGGCCGAAGCCCTGAATTCAGTGGCCAGTGGCGACGTCATAATGGCGGCTGCTTCGCCCTCCGGCCGTGAGATAGCGGCCACTATGGCCGCGATGCGCGGGATCCCGATCGTGCAGGACGCGACGGCGCTCAGACCGGGAATCTCGGTCACTCGACCAATCTACTCGGGCAAGGCCATCGAGACCTTGACCATCTCTACGCCTTGCGCGATCACCCTGCGAGCTAATGCGTTCGACGCCGCAGGCGGCGGCGGCAACGCCGACGTCAGCACGGTCAACCGGAGCGCTGACGTCGCAGTCGCAGTCAGGGAGGCCATCGCCAAAGCCAGCGAGAGGCTTGACGTGGCGGAAGCCGACATCATCATCTCCGGTGGGAGAGGCATGGGCGACCCGGCCAACTTCTCACACCTCAATGAGGTCGCCGACATAATCGGGGCTGCGGTCGGAGCCAGCAGAGCCGCTGTGGACACCTGGGACGAGATACCCCACAGCATGCAGGTCGGCCAGACCGGCAAGACGGTGACTCCGAGACTGTACATCGCGGTGGGAATCAGCGGCGCCATCCAGCATCTGGCGGGAATGAGAACGAGCAAGTACATCGTCGCTATCAACAAGGACCCAGATGCGCCGATCTTCGGTGTGGCTGACTACGGGATAGTGGCTACTTGGGAGGAGGCGCTTCCCGCGCTGAAGGCCGAGCTGGAAAAACTGTAATCAGCGAACTTGGACTGTGATCGTCGCCCTCGTCGACGCTCTCCTGTCGTCGGTCACAGTCAGATGGAAGGCGTGGACCCCGCTGGCTAGCCGGACGCGTATCTGGGGCGTGTCTCCGATGACCCGTCCCCTGCCGTCCTCCCAAGCCCAGCCCTCGATGGTGCCGTCGAGGTCGTACGAGCGGCCACCGTCCAGAAGCACGGTGGCCTTGCCCTCCTCGTCTGCTTCCACCGTGCGGTCGTCGCCGGCGTCGGCCACCGGAGGGAGGTTGATCGCACGGGCCGACTCCGCTAGGTCCTCGAGCAGGTCGACCTCCACGACCTGCTCGTCTACCTGTATCTCCATCTCCTCGTGCAGGGTGTCGAGGATGCCTCCGGCCTCCTCGGGAAGATTCGGTCTCTGTTCGACCTGTTGCTCCTCCTCCTCTGAGAGGGCACCTGAGTACTCGCCCGAACTCGGTTCAGTCGGCTCCTCCTCGGTAGGAAGGCCATCATAGCGCGGCGGCGTGTCGGGGTCGAGGATGACCATAGGAGCCGGAGTGTGTCCCTTCCTGTCATCACCCAGCACCGCAACCCGCTCACCGAGGTCAAGGACGTGCTCGACCATGCCGATGTGCTCGAACTGCCATACGACCTCGCCCTCGGGGGTAATTCGGAAGATGTCGAACCACGATGCGACAAGCATGTCGTCGCCCCAAGCGCAGACCCCAGAGACCTGGTAGTCCAACTTCGCAATCAGCCGCTCCTGCCTGTCACCGATGTCTAGGCTGAGCAGGCTGCCGTCGAAACAGCCTACGATCACGCCAGAGTCAGTGGCCATCAGGGCAGTCGCTCTAGCCGGCAGTTCGGAGGTGTTGAGCAGCCCGCGCTCAGGGTGCCAGCACTCCAGCCTGTTCTCGGGCCGCTCGTCGACGGTCATACCAAGGGAGTTGCGGGCAGCCGCGAGGATGCCGTCCGAGCGGAAGACCAGGCAGGAGATCGTCTCGACGTCGTCCTCTGCGGCCGGTGATTCATGCAGCACCTCGAGTCGGGGGCCGAGAATGAGCAGCCTGCCGTCCTCGAGCGCGGCTGCGCAGGTCCCGTCCTCGGCACAGGCAAGGCCGGTCAGGTGCCCGAGATGCGCTTTGGCGGTCTCGCTGCCGTCGGCGGCAAGCACCGTCAGGCAGCCGGAGCCGTCGGCCACGACCACGTGGCCGGCCCAGGCCGCCATCATCTCACAGCCCGAATCGACGGGGTGCTCCCAGCGGGGTTCGGTGCGGAAGGCGGATACACCGCCTGTGCTGGAGGCACCGACGACCAAGTCGCCCAGACGATCCAGTCCCACGACCCTACTACCGAGGTCGACCGAGTCGATGACGACTCCGTCGCAGCCGAACACGTGCAAGGCACCGGAGTCGCATCCTATGGCGAAATTGCCGTCCGAGAGAGTGCAGGTGCAGCGAGCGACTTCGTCGATGTCGATACTCGCGAGCGCGTCTATCGTGCCCCTCATGGGCTTTTGAGAGATCGATTGAACTTCATTCTGCCGCGTAGGCGTGTTAAACCGATGCCTTCCTCTTGGCAGCGTCGCTGCGCTTGCTCTCGACCTTCGCCAGGTACTCCTCGGTGATGCCACCGGTGACGTACACGCCGTTGAAGCAAGAACAGTCGAAATTGGCGAGGTCAGTGTCGCCTGCGCCGAGGCACGCCTCGACCAAGTCAGGCAACTCCTGGTAGAGCAGCCAGTCGGCGCCGATGGCCTCGCGAATCTGGTCTATGGTGCGGTTGTGGGCGATGTACTCGTCGCGTGATGGCATGTCGATGCCATACACGTTAGGGTGCACGATAGGAGGGGCTGAGGAGGCGAAGAAGACCTGCTTAGCTCCGGCCTGCTTGGCCATCTCGACGATTCTGCGCGATGTGTTGCCCCGAACTATGCTGTCGTCCACGATCATCACGATCTTGCCTGCGAACTCCTCCTCGATGGTGTTGAGCTTCTTCTTGACCGAGTCCTTTCGCATGAACTGTCCTGGCATGATGAACGTCCTGCCGATGTAGCGGTTCTTGACGAAGCCCTCCCTGAAAGGCACATCTAGCTCCTTCGCCATTTCCACAGCGGCGATCCTCCCGCTGTCAGGTACCGGCATGACCGCCTCGATGCGGTGGTCGGGCCTCTCCTGCTGGACCCTCCGGGCCAGCGCGGCGCCCATCCTAAGTCGGGCCCCGTGCACAGAGACCCCGTCGAGGACCGAGTCGGGCCTAGCGAAGTAGACGTGCTCGAAGATGCACGGCGTGTGAACAGGCTCAGAGTGGCACGCCTTCGATGAGAACGAGCCGTCCATGCGCACGACCACCGCCTCACCGGGTGCCACGTCGCGATCCATCTCAAAGCCGAGTGCCTTGCAGACGACGCTCTCGGAGGCGATCACGCGCTCCGTGAAGCCGTCGGCCTCATTGGTCCCCATGAACAGCGGCCGGATGCCGTTCGGGTCGCGGAAGGCCACAACGCCCCAGCCTGTGATCACAGTGACCACGCTGTAGCTGCCCTCGGCCCTCAGGTGAGTGCGTCCGACGGCTCGGAAGATGTCGTCCTCGGTGAGAGCGTCCATGCCGCCGGGTCGGCCGTTGACCGAGCGCTGTATCTCCGCTGCGAACAGGTTCAGCAGGGCCTCGGAGTCGGAACTGGTGTTGATCCTCCTGTGATCGTACTCCAGCAGTCCGTTGATGATATCGGTGGTGTTGTTCAGGTTGCCGTTGTGAGCGAGGCTGACGCCGAACGGAGTGTTGGTGTAAAACGGCTGGGCCTCGGCCGCCGAACTCGAGCCGGCCGTGGGGTAGCGGACGTGGCCTATTCCCATCGAGCCTTTGAGCTTAGACATGTGCTTCGACCTGAAGACGTCACGAACGAGGCCATTGGCTCGGCGGTGCGAGATGTTGTCAGAATCGCTAGTCACTATGCCGGCGGCGTCCTGTCCACGATGCTGCAGGACCAGTATGCCATCGTAGATGCAGCCTGCGACCTGGGAGTCCGGATGCCCCACGATTCCGATGATACCGCACATCGGATACCGTACGGGCCTGACGGTCCGGGCCTTAGCACTTTCCGGGAATCACTTGCGCTCGGCCATCGAGCGGTTGCGCTTGCTCCACCTGTACTTGCGCATCCGGGCGGTGGCGCCGTAGCCGCAGTGGGCGCAGACGCCCTTGGTCTTGTGGTAGGAGTGCTTGCCGCAACGCCGGCAGCGGATGTGCGTCGACTTCTGGCGCTTGCCCATGCTCGGGGTTCCCTTCGACATCGCTACCACCTATCTGGACAGCGCGGCGACCGGCCCCCGTGTTATGAGAGTTACCTAGGGGAAATGAGTCACGCAGAGCCGGATTCAGACTCCAGCAGTGCGAGCAGAGGGTCCTCGGGACGCTTTCTGAACGAAGCCCTGAGGAGCATCACCGTGAGAATCATGAAGGCCAGTGGGAGGATCATGATGATCGCCAGTACCCCCTCGGCCATAGTCAGCCTCAGTGCATCCAGACCGAACTCGACGTCGTGAGCCGCCGCCGTCGCATAGGTCGCGAGAGCGATGACGGTGAAGGCGCCCAGCAGCGGCACCGCGGGACGGTGGTATGGGTTGATGGTGCCGAGCAGCGCGAGCAGCACGCACAGCGAGGTCAGCGCTGCCGCCCCGGTAAAGGCGGTGATGGCAAACACCAGTTCAGGGCTCACCGCCATCACCCCTCAAGTGTCGACTCAGCACGCTCTCGACGTAACGCCTCTCCCTCTCGGTGAGCGGCTCGGTCACCGGCTCGGGCGGTACCATCCTCTCGGCGGTCCTGACGCAGAGCGCGAAGACCAGCAGCGCCAGCGCCGCTCCCGGCAGCGCGGCCAGGGACAGCGGGAAATCCGACGGGCTGGTCCCCGCTGCGACTGCATAGACCTCGTACCAAGCCACGGCGATCAGCGGCCAGCCCGCCAGAAGGGCCCACGGGCGGCTCTTCCAGTACAACGGGGCCCCCAACATGACCAGAGCGGCGCCGAAGACCGCGGGAACCACCCAGAACATCGAATCGACCATCGCCTGAACCAGCCCCGCCTCAGGCTCGGGGAGCTCTTGCGTGTGGACCAGCATGACGGCGAGGCCGAGCAGGGCCACCGGCGCGCCGAAGCGGTGGCGCTTGAATGCCGGGCCAGTCCTGTGCATCGCTATGCCGACGATAGACAGCGCGAGGCCGAGCCACACCTGCAGGGCCCAAGGGGACATGGCCTGCGGCGTGCTTGGGCATTACATCGTATTTGCGCAATCGGCCACTGGTGATTGCGCCTTCCTGCTGCGCAGGAGCCTCGATAGAGTTCATAAACGGGTCATCGGTGGCCGCGTCGTCGCAAGACGCAGAGGTGAAGTCATGGTGAAGATGCCACGTACGGTGAAGCGTTACAGCCCCGCTGCTGGAAAGCACACCGAGCACACCGTCGAACGCGTCAAGAAGCGACGTGCTAGCGAACTGAAGTGGGGTCAGCGCCGATTTCGTCGAGTCACTGCGGGTTACCGCGGTTTCCCTCGGCCGAAGCCGTCCGGCGAGAAGCCGACCAAGCGCGTCAACCTGATTTACCGATGCAACGAGACCGGCAAGGCGCACTCGCCCGCCGGGAAGCGTGCTAGGAAGTTCGAGTTAATCGACAAGTGATTGAGGCATCGGGATGAGTGGAAGGTTCCTGCGTGTGAACTGCCGTGACTGCGGTCACGAGGCCATCATCTTCGACAGGGCGTCGACCTCGATCCCCTGCTCCATCTGCGGTGCGACTCTGGCTCGCCCCATCGGGGGCAAGGCAGATCTGTCCGGAAGCACGATTGAAGACGTCCTCGAGTGAAGGGGGCGTGGTAATGGACGGCGCGGACGACTGGCCCGAGGAGGGTGATCTCCTCGTCTGCACCGTCAAGGACGTCCGCGAGAACGGAGCCTACCTCAATCTGGACACTTACGAAGGCCGCCGGGGCTTCGTCTTCATCGGGGAAGTCGCCGCCGGGTGGGTCAAGAACATCAGGTCCCACCTCAGGGTGGGTCAGCGGGTCGTGGCTAAGGTAATCCAGATCAAGAAGGACAGGCAGAGGGTCGAGCTCTCCATCAAGTCCGTCTCCGAAGAGCGCAAGAGGGACACCCTGCAGGCTTGGAAGAACAAGAAGCGTGCCGAGCAGATCATGCGCGTCGCGGCCGAGCGGGTCGGATGGGGCGAGGACAAGTCGGCGGCCTTGTGCGATGAGATGGAGGAGATCTTCGGAACGCTGTATGGCGCGCTTGAGGAGTGCACCATCAGCGATACTGCTCTGGCCGACGCCGGCTTCTCAGGCGACGACTGGATGACCGTCGTCACCGAGTTGGCCGTCGAGAACATCGTACCCCCGTTCGTTGAGATTCGCGGCGAGTTCGACATACAGGTCTGGGGGCCGGAGGGGGTCAACGCGATTCGTGAGGCCCTGCTCGCCGCCGAGGCCTGCGCGCTCGACCTCGAGGAAGTCACGCTGACATGCCACTACGACGGGGCTCCCCACTACCGGGTCGACATCCGAGCCCCGGACTATCAAGCAGCCGAGTCAGTCTGGGAGGCGGCCCAGAAGGCGGTCTCGGACAGCATGTCCTCGGTCGATGGCTCAATCACCGCCGAACGCGCCTGAGCGATGCGTTCGAGGCATAGACTTCATTGACCCTTCCAAGTGGAAGCGGACTTCGGGGATTGGATGGTCCGCACCAAGCTTCAGCGCTGCACCGCCTGCGGCGAGTACGGCCTAGGGGTCAGGTGCAAGGAGTGCGGTGCGCCTATGGTCGCAGTCTCTCCGATGAAGTACTCGCCCGAGGACCCGCAGGGCGCGAGGCGCAGGAAGAGGCTGGACGTGGGCAGTAAGGAATGGTTGGAGTCGCTTCCGACCCCGCGCGAGGACGCAGGGGGCGAGGAGGAGTGAGTCGCACGAAGATATACTGGCTGGTGGACGACGGCCTTCCCGAACACGTCGCCATGATGGAGGCGGTGCCCGGAGTGGGCAACGTCGGTAAGCTGGTAATCGACTCGCTCGTCGAGAAGCACCCCTCTCGCACCATCGGCTGGATCCTGCACCCGGACTTCCCACCCCACTCGACTCTGGACGAGAACGGTCTAGTCGCCCCTCCCCGAATCAGCATCAACTCGGTCATCCTGCCCGACGGTAGAACCGTAATCACAATCGGCGGCCCGCTGCAACCGATGACGGCCGCCGGCCAGTACGAAGTCGCGGAGAGCATCCTCGCGCTCGCCGCCGAGTCCGAAACCCCTCAGCTCCTGATACTAGCCGGACTCGCGGCGGGAACCGATGACAAGGGCGTCCACGTCATCTGCGCCGACGCCTCTGTCAGGGAGAATCTGGAGGCCAACGACATCCCGGTGAGCAGGGAGCACCCCGAGGCCGGGATGATAGGAATCGCAGGCCTGCTGGTCGCGCTTTCGCCGCTGCACGGCGTGCCCACCATCGGACTGGTCGCCGAGACCCTCGGCGCCAGTACCGATGTGCTGGCGGCAGACCGGCTGGCATCGTGGATCGAGGCCGGCCTCGACCTGCCCCTGGGCCTCGATCTTGACTCCACCGAGGAGACTGCGAGGAATCTCATGGCCACCGTGGAGATCGGCAGCTCGCTGGAGGACACGCTCACGGAAGAGTCAGAGGGCTCCAGCGACTTCTACGTCTGAATCATCGGGGTCAACCACCCGACGAGACCACGATGAGCTCCAGCCGTATGTCCGACTCGATGAGGGAGGTGTGAGGCACAATCGCATCGCCGTGGACGGCCAGAACCGTGGAGGCAGGGATGTCGAGCCGCTCCAGCACCTCCAAGATGGTCAGTGGGGCCCTGGAATCCACTGACAGGAGCTCTCCGTCGTGCTCGACCTCCACCCTCATCGGGCCTGCGAGGGCTAGTCAGGCTTATCTCTAATCCGCAGGTGGCGGATTCGCTGCCGAGATCGCATAGCCCGGTATTGCGGTGGATTCGAAATCCACTGTCCATTGGACGCGGGGGTTCAAATCCCTCTCTCGGCGCCATTCAGAACCCAGGTACTTCCGAGGCGTCGCGCAGCACCACGAGGCGCCCGCCCGGACCTATCCGGACCTGCGGCTGGCCGTTGAACTCGCCGATCTCCCCGTTGAGTATGGCTATCTCGTCGCCTCGTGATACGCCTGCAGCGGCAATCGGAATGAACTGCCTGAACGCGACCACCCCTGCAGAACCCGTCTGGTCGACCAACGTAACCGACCACCTCGTGACGCCAACTCCGTCAGGGAAGGCATTGATCGACCAGACCCTGCCGATGGCGTTGATCTTGGTCTCGATGTCGACGATGGGAGCGGAGTCGGAGTCGTCTGCGATCGCCACAGATGACTTGGCGTCGAGATCGAGGACTATCTCGCCGCGCCAGACTGACGCCATCGTGTTGTCGATCCTGACTCGGCTGCCGTTGGTTATCGCCCGCGTCACGTCGGTGGGACTGCCGTAGCGCGATGGCTGGACCTTGGCGCGGTCGTAGCCCTCCTGCAGGGTGAACGACAGATCGACGGTGCCGTCGGCTGACAGATTCGGGCCACGCAGCCCCGAGACCTCTCCGACCGCGCTGACGCGGGTCACTATCTCGCCCAATGGGGTCACCGGCCAGCGGTGTCCGAAGCGGTCGATGCTGCGCTCCAGCGGCAGCTCTAGTTCGTGCTCGCTGCCCTCGCACACGCCCCTCAGCTCGCAGTGGGTGCAGCGCGCCCTAGGGTCCGGGTCGACCGGTGTCGCAGAGGGCACACCACCCTCGTCGAAGTAGCGCAACGGAGCAGGGTCGGCTGGGCACTCAGCGATCGACGGGTCGCGAGCGTGGATTTTCTGATAGAGCTCCTCGAGCTCCTCGGTGAGTGCCTCCATCTCCTCGCTGCTGGGTCTGGGGACGTCCTTTACCGTGCCCGGGCCAAGATACCAAATCTCCAACGACTCGACCTCGTCTGCCCGTCCGTGGGTCTCCCACCAAAGCCAACCGTAGAGGCGCAGTTGCTCGAGGTAGCCGCCTGAGCGGTCGCCCTTGCCGATTGAGGCTTTGAGGTCGACGATGCGAATCCTCCCGGTCCAGTCGTACACCATGTCGTACTCGCCCTGGAACCACTCCTCGGGGTGTGAGGTGGTATGCTTCCACTGCCCCGCATCCGGATCGACGAACCACGGGCGCGCGACTTCCCAGGCCTCGCACCACGTGATGTCGCCCGACCCGCGCACGGCGGGGTGGACCTCGTTCCAGGTGCGCGGGAAGCCGTCGGGGGCGGGCCAATCGCCTCTCGGGCGGCCTTTGCGCCAATCGGCGAGCCCCGGGCCTCCGCCAGCCTCTATGCAGGCCTGTACCTGGTCGAGATGGAGGCGCAGCCCGGCCCTGGTCATCTCGAGCGCCTCGTCGGGGTCGGCCTCACCGGCAGAGCCGACCCGGTTCGGAATCGACTCCCAGTCGAGCACGGCCGCGTCCCAGCAGGCCTCGAAGTGGGTCTCAGCTCTGGCCATCGCCCACGCCTCGAGCGAGTCGCGGTCCGTGGGCCACTGGTCCTCGGGCAGTTCGCCCAACGTGGGAGCGGGCCAAGCCAACGGGTTGTCGTAAGCGGGTGAGCCATCGTCGAGCAAAGGCGAGGTCATTACGTCGTCGGCGTCGTCGGCGACGAGCACAGGGGAGTCGCGGAGGACCCGGCAGATGCACTCCTCCACCGCGTTGCCACGTATGATCTGGGGCGGTAGGGGACTCTTCAGGCGCTCCATGTAGGTGTAGTACCAGAGTCTGTTGCAGGACTTCCAGAGGATGACCTGGGAGGCGGACAGCCTGCGGTATGGATTCACCCCCACGCTCTCTGGATCACCCCTCCTGACCGGCATGGCAGGCAACGAAAGTCGAGGCTCTATGAACCCAACGAGAAGTGCTCGCTACTGGCCATTGTCGTTGAGCCACACTAGGGTGACTTCCATCCTCTCGAAGGTCGGCGTCACCTCGACCATCGCCACCGCGGTTTCGACGTCCTCGGCTATCGTCTCGGCCACCACCAGCGGCAGTTCGATGCGCCCGTTCTCGGCGTCCCAGAGCATGAACCGGCGCGGCAGGTCGGTCTGCTCGATGATCTCATCGATCCAAGCGGCCTGGTCCTCCTCGGAGGAATAGACCGCGCCGAACATCAGCGTCGCGTCCTCGGTCAGCGTCTCGTGCGGCGCGATGGTCGCCTCCCCCCTCCTGAGGAAGCGCCTGCGAAGCTGCCCGGCGTCCTTGTAGACGGAAGTGCAGAACTTGAGGTGGTAGCCGTAGGGCTCACGCAGCTCGCCGTCAAGCGGGTCCGGCTCGCCGCGCTCGGCGGCCATGACTCGGTCGCGCAGCGCCAGTGCCAGTTCTGAGGAGCCCGCAGCGCCAGCGGTGATCTCTGTGGAGAGGTTGAATCCGCGCAGCTCCATGTTGTCGATGTTGCCCACGGTGATCTCGAGCTCGTTCAGATTGAGGAACGAGACTTCGAAGCCACGCAGCGTCTCGAGCAGCTCGAACAGCTCGGACTCCTTGTCCGGCTCGCACGGCAGCTCGACGCCGGTGGAGATGCCCGCGGCTGAGCAGGCTGCGATGGTCTGGCGGTACTGCTCGGCCTCCAAGTCTAGGAAGTGGAAGCGGATCTCGTCAAGCCCGGCTTCGGCGAACTCGTCCGCTCCCTCGGGCCGGAACGGGATGCTAGTGTACATGTGCAGGTGGAAGGAGGAGCCGAACTCGGCCTTCAGCCGCCTGATTCCCTCCAGAGTGCGCTCACGCGCCATCAGCGGGTCTCCACCGGTTATGCCGGCACCCGTCGCGCGCATAGCCCGCGCCTCCTCGATGACCTCGTCGAAGTTGTCGCATTGGCGCTCGTTGGCGAACATGTTGTCGATGTCGCGGCGGGTCTCGGAGAGCGGGCAGTAGTCGCAGCGCCAGTGGCAGTTTCCGGTGACGAAGAGCACCAGCTTGCTGCCCATCTGGCACTGGATGCAGCCCTCGGCGTCGGCCTCCTCGGGCGGCTCGTGCAGGTCGGGGACCTGCGGTAGCCGCAGGCTGATGCTCATGCGCTACCCCCGTTCGCCGCCGTCTCCAACAGCCAGCGGTGGAAGCCAATATCGGCCGACAGCTCGGGGTGGAAGGTCAGGGCCAGCCTGTTGCCGGTCATGACTCCAACGACCTCATCGCCGTGGAGCACGGCCACCTCGGCCCCCTCGCCGTTGGACAAGAAGCGCGGGGCGCGGATGAAGACGCCGGGGAAGTCGCGCCCCAGCAGAGAGGCCTCGAGGGTGGCTTGGAACGAGTCGGCCTGGCGGCCGTACGCGTTGCGGTCGATTACAGCGTCGACCAGTGGGCCGCCGCCGTCCTGCGGGTCGGCTAGAAGGATTGCCCCGGCGCACGTGCCTAACACTGGGCGCGTGTCGTTGCTGCGTATCCACTCGAAGAGAGCCGGAAGGAGGCCGGAGGTCGGGTCGGTGCCGGTGAGCCGCATGGTCGTGGACTCCCCTCCTGGTATGACGATGGCATGGGGGTCTGCGGCGGCG
>Ga0208206_1000071_pt1 | contig 24271 bp, 28 predicted proteins | sample DeeseametaMP1483_FD_184187 | JGI IMG/M metagenome (GOLD analysis project Ga0208206, IMG submission 184187) | Marine microbial communities from the Deep Pacific Ocean - MP1483 (SPAdes) | ecosystem: Environmental > Aquatic > Marine > Oceanic | place: South of Fiji, South Pacific Ocean | collected... | reverse complement strand
GAGTACAGACTGCATCCAAGTATCAGACAGAGGGTTAGCATCTGTGCCGAGACCGAGGTTGCTGTTCAGCAAGCGGTTGATTCCGGGGTTCTCCGAGTTCACGAAGTCATTGTAGTTGTCTCCGGAGATGCCGAATTCCTCAGCGGTGATCATGCCGTACCAGACCCATGCGACGACATCGTTCCAGTCGTCGTCGTTGTCACGGGTAGCTGCTCCCAAAGGCTCCTTCGATAGGAGCTCTGGCATGATTGCAAGATTCATTCCTTCATCTCGCAGGCCCCACAACCGGGCGACCATTGCAGACATGTCACCAGTCCAGACACCACAGGAGCCGTCGAGGAAATTCTCCTGCGCGGCAGCCGCGTTCTCGGTGTTGATAGTGGTCATCGTCATGCCGTGGAGTTCGTAATAATCCAGAAGGTTACCCTCAGTGGTGGTTCCGATTCCGACGCAGATGTTAGCGCCATCAAGGTCCAGAGCAGATGTGGCACCTGGGAATTGTTCCAGATTGACCAGCATTCCTTGTCCATCGTAGAAGTTCATTCCAGCGAAGTCAGCGTTCAGGCCTGCATCACGACTGGTGGTCCAGGTCGTGGTGCGGATTAGAACATCGATCTCCGCTGAAGCCAGAAGCTCGAAGCGGTTCGATCCGGTCGCTAGGATGTACTCTATGCTATCGATACCGATTGCGGCTGCAACAGCCTTACAGTATTCGATGTCAAGACCGGAGTAGGTACCATCTGCATTGAGGTAACCCATACCGAACTGGGAGTCCTTGACGCCACACTTCAGTGCCCCACGCGCGATGATCGTATCGAGCGTTGAGACCGAGGCAGCGTCTGCGGTTCCAGCAGCATATCCATTGTCGTACGCGGCATCGACGTCGTCTTGGGTGACATCAGATCCCGCACAGCCCGCCAGGGCCGCAGTCGTCATTAACAGCATCATAGTTGTAGCGAGTAATCTTCGCATGGTACCTCTACGAGGTATATTCGGTATATACCTTCGCCTCGGTGCGGCAAGCGCACCGGTTTGGAGCAGTCCAGCGATTTTCTGCTCGCGGAGGCCAGTGCGAGCGCTGGCACTGGGAAATTGTAGAGGTTGGAAGACGGGGCGACCGAAGTCGCCCCGCCCCCCGGTTTTCCGAGTTTCGTAGGAGGTGATCCATCTGCAGGTTCCCCTACAGATACCTTGTTACGACTTAACCCTCCTTGTCGAAGGCAGGCTCGAATACCACACAGAGAGGTAGCCTCACCCACCCACAACTAAGATGGTTTGACGGGCGGTGTGTGCAAGGAGCAGGGGCATATTCACCGCGCCTTTTTGAGACGCGATTACTACCTAATCCAGCTTCATGAGGGCGAGTTACAGCCCTCAATCCGAACTACGAACGGGTTTCGGGATAGCGTCGTTCCTCTCGGAGTTGCAGCCCATTGTCCCGTCCTTTGTATTGCGCGTGTAGCCCATAGCATTCGGAGCATACTGACCTACCGTTGCCCTCGCCTTCCTCTGACTTCGCGCCAGCGGTCTCCCTATAGTGCGCCTGATCCGGAGATCGGGTTAGCAAATAGGGATGAGGGTCTCGTTCGTTATCTGACTTAACAGAACGCCTTGCGGTACGAACTGACGACGGCCATGCACTACCTCTCGAACAATCCAGCAAGCTCGTTACGCTGGCCTTCATATGTCCGTCGGCTATGGTGAGTTTTCCGGCGTTGAATCCAATTAAACCGCACAATCCTCAGGTTGCGGTGCTCCCCCGCCAATTCCTTTAAGTTTCAGCCTTGCGACCGTACTCCCCAGGCAGTGGACTTATCACCTTCGCTTCGACACTGAGGGTGCTCGGAGCACTCCCAACATCAAGTCCACAGCGTTTACACCTAGGACTACCCGGGTATCTAATCCGGTTCGTGCCCCTAGGCTTCGTCCCTGACCGTCGGATCCGTTCTAGTGTGGCGCCTTCGCAACAGGTGGTCCCCTCAGGATGACAGGATTTTACCCCTACCCTGAGAGTACCCCACACCTCTCCCGGTCCCAAGTCTGGCCGTGCTCGCAGAATTCAAGGCGTTGAGCACCTTGATTTACCCACGAATGTACCAAACCGGCTACGGACGTTTTAGGCCCAATAAAAGCGACTACCACTTGAGGCGCCGGTATTACCGCGGCGGCTGGCACCGTCCTTACCCACCCCTTATTCCAAGACCTTTGAAGAGTCAAGAAAAGCATCGGTCTTACCCGATGCACTTGGAGTTCCCTGGTCACGATTGCTCGCATTGCCAAGTTTTCGCGCCTGCTGCACCCCGTAGGGTCTGGATTCGTGTCTCAGAATCCATCTCCGGGCTATGTCTCCCAACACCCGTACGCGTAGACGGCTAGAGGGTACTTTACACCCCCTACAACCTGATACGCCGCAGGCCCATCCTATGCCGCCGGGGCTTTGATCCACCCACCGTTCCAGGCGTGGTGAACTATGGGGCATTGTTCTCAGTTTCCCGAGGTTATTCCCCAGCATAGGGCAGGTTACCCACGTGTTACTGAGCGGTACGCCGAGTCCCTAAGACTCTCGACTCGCATGGCTTAATCGAACTCCAATAGCGGTAGCCTCCGGCAGGATCAACCGGATTTCGCGTGAGCGGAATCACCGATCCCTTCAGAGTCTGTTTATCACAAGTTGTCACTAATTGGTTATTGGCGCAGATGCACCTTCAATTGATTGAATGTAATTATCTGCTTCTTGCACCCCCTGAAACGGGGGTCAAGTCATAATTATGGTTAACCTCCTCAACCACGAAAGGTTCGTGGCCGCACTTCCTCGGCAGCGTCCTACCTGAAGGAGGATGTCATCGCACCAGGTGCTCAATCTCCAACGCCGGTTTGACGCAGCGTTCCGCCGACCTTCCTGCGGTATTTCAACATGACGAGGGGCGCTCGCATCCTGGATGCGGAGAGTACGTCGATTATCCCCTTCAGTCTGCACCGAAGAACTCTCGCAGAACCGGGTGCATCTCCATGGCCTGCTCCTTCTGGATCTGCTCGTAGGTTCGCAGGATTATGCCTACGGCCAGCAGCAGTCCGGTGCCGGTCGCGTTGCCCACCGTCCCGAGCAGGTCAGCGCCGGATGCGAGCAGCCCCACGAAGGCACCGGAGAACAGGGTCACAGGCGGGATGTAGCGCTCGAGGATGCGCTCGAGCACGACCGGGTTCTTGCGGAACCCGGGAATCTGCATGCCGGTCCTCTCGATCTGCTTGGCGACGTCCTTGGCGCCCATGTTCGTGGTCTCGATCCAGAACTTGGCGAAGACGGTGGAGCCGGCGGTCATGAAGAAGACGTAGACGAAGACGTGGATCATGATCTGGCTTAGGCTATGACCGTAGGCGTCGCCTGTCTGGTTCAGCAGCGGTATGAGCCAGTCGCCCACGCCGTTGACCATGGAGGAGTACCAGGCGAAGCCGTCCGAGGGAGTGGTCGCTCCGACCTCGTAGGCACCGAACCAGTGCGCCTTGCTCCAAGCGCCGTTCCGACCTAATATCGGAACGGTGGACAGGACGGGGTGGCTCCAGAACAGGAGCGTGAACATGTTGACGTTGGCCAGCAGAGCGGCCATCAGAATCACTGGAATGTTGCTCGCGTAGATGAGGCGGATCGGGTACTGCCCCCTGTGCCCGCGGACCTTGCCGTGAGTGAGCGGCAGCTCGAGCTTGCTCGATTCAGCGAACGCTACCACCAGGAACACGATGATCGAGGAGACCAGCGCTGCTACCGGGTTGGCGTGATTGAGCAGAATCAGCTCGAAGCCGTTCTGCGAGACCAGTTGCGAGTTGGTCGCAGTGCGCAGCGTGTAGAAGATCATCGGCAGGGCGCCGGAAGGCGGGTTGTCGAAAGACAGGGGAACGCCCTTGACGGTGGGCAGGGGGGACAGGGTGCCGACGAAGGTCGACTGGGCGACGCCTGCGGCGATGAACAGCGAGATACCGCTGCCGATCCCCCACTTGCTCACCAGCTCGTCCAGCAGGAACACGAGATACGAGCCTAGGAACAACTGGGCGACGATGATGGCGTTTGCCCATCCGATGCCGAACCCGATTATGAGGGACTCGCTCGGATCGAGGAAGCCGTAGACCTGCGGGATCGACTCGATTGGGATCATGAACAGCACGAGCAGTTTCTGGACCCCTTGGTACAGCTGCTTGTCGCCGGAGTCCTGCATGTCGAGATTGATGATCTTCGCACCGGCGAACAGCTGCATGATGATCGAGCCGGTGACGATCGGCCCGATTCCTAGGTGCATGATCGAACCCGCGGCTCCCGCCATGATGGCTCGGAACGACGAGAAGATGTCGAGGGTCGATTCGGATACACCGTAGATCATCACGTTGGTCATCATGAAGTAGATGATCAGGACGAGAATGGTGGTCCACAGTTTCTGGTTGAATCGGACGTGCCCCTCGGGTTTGGTGATGCTGGGGTAGACGTCGACCAAGCGCGACATACCGTAGAGTCGGCTCGACTCGGTTCCTGTGTACAGCAGGCACGTCAGCGCGAGCGCTGCGCCCAGTCCGAGCAGAGCGACACCGACCAGCAGGAAGCCGACCGCTGCCTCGTCGACCCAGCCCCAGTAGGCGAGTGCGATGACGAATAGGAGCCAAAGCACTGGCTTCAGCGCCCTGCCGATGTATGGAATCTCCCGGATGTTCTCAGGCAGGTCGGTCATCGAGGTCCACATGATGTAACCGACGTAAGGGAACGAGACGAGGAACATCTTGAGCGCGCGGGTCTGCTCGTCCGCAGCCCCATCGAGGAGATCATCCCTCAGCCAGTAGAACAGAGCTCCCCAGTAAACGGTGGCCACGATTGCGAGGCCAATCGCATTCGGTCGGCGCTCAACCATCGGGTTCACTCCTCTTCCCACTCGCCCCGGTCATCGTCGTCGTCCCCGATGCTCACCGAGCCGCCCGCGGCCTCGACCTTCTCGATTGCACGTGCGCTCGCCTCGGCCACGGTGATGTGGACAGCGCGGTCGATCCGACCCTTGCCGAGGAGCTTGTCATAGCCAGCCTCCCCGAGATCGATGGAGTCGCCATCTGTTAGGTTCTGGACCTCCTGGACGTTGATCGAGACGTTGATGCTGCGCAGGCTGGGGTGTCGGTTGAAGCCGAACATGCCCAAGTGCCCCGGCATGTACTTCAGACGGGTCATCAATCGGTGCTTGTTGATCCCCGCGTTGCCTCGGCCGCCGCGCTTGCCAGCGCCCCGGCCGGCCTTCTTGCCGCGGCCGTGGTACCGGCTGCCCCGGAACTTGTTAGTGCGTGAAACCATGCGAGAACCTCAGATCATTCTTCCGGCCAAGTCGGCGATGGCCTCGCCTCGGAAGCCGAGGGCGCCGCCGACGGAGAAGCTGCGCTTGATGCCGCCCCAGCCCTTGGGGCCCCTGGGCGGGTGCAGGCGGAAGACCGGTTTGAGCCCGTCGACGTCGCCCGTCTTGGCCTCACCAGAAGCAATCGCCTCGGCGAGCGCCTTGATGGTGGAGTATTCGCTGCCTGCCTTGATCACCGCATCGTTGACGGGCTTGTCGCCGGTCATCCGGCCACGCTCCGAAAGCAGGTTGGCGATGGTGCCGGCCTCGATCTCCCCCCAAGTGACGTAGTCCTTGGCCTTGCGGAGCATCCCGGTGTAGGCAGGGGTGTCGGGAACCAGCACGGCGTGGTTGACGCGAGTGAGGTTCAGCATCGACATGGTATCGCGGATCTTCGGCCTGACGCCGCGGTCGCTTCGTACGCGTATCACCAGGAAAGTCATCTCATCGTCCTCCCCTTGGTGATGTTCAGCCGACGTCGGTCCTCGTCGGTGATTCGAGTGAGGTTCAGCTCGATGAGCGCGTTGAAGGTCGCGCGAGCGAAGTTGATGGTTGTCCGGGTCTGACCGGCAGTGCGCGACCAGACATCGGTGATTCCCGCGAGGTTCAGGACGCGGCGGCCGTAGTCACCGATGACCAGGCCCTTCCCCGCAGGGGAGGGCATCAGGGTGACGCGGGTGGAGCCCGAGCGCCCGGTGACCTTGAACGGGACGCTGTTGCCGGGACCCTCTGAGGACTCCCATGAGCCGTTTCCTCGCATCACTGGAATCAGATTGAGCTTGGCCCTGTCGATGGCCTTGCGGATGGTGCTTGCGACCTCCTTGCCCTTGCATACGGAGAGTCCGACGTAGCCGTCGCCGTTGCCGACGACGCAGAGGACGTTGAACCGGACCCTGCGGCCCGAGTCGGTCATCCTCTGGATCATGTTGACCGAGAGCACGTCGTCGGTCAGTTCAGGGAGCAGCGCGTCGACGATCTCGACCTCGCGTATCGGCAGACCGGTGTCGATGGCCTGCTCGTAGGTGTAGACCTGCCCGTTCCTCACCATCCGGCCCAGACGGGTGCGTGGCTGCCATACCCTCAGACCGGCCAGCGGGTCCGGGCCGCGTCGGCGTCGCGCATCGCCCTCCTGCTCCTCCGGAGGAGCAAGGGCCATTTCGAGGCCGGGTGCCAGGGGGGGCTTTGTCTCCTCAGTGGCAGTGGCTTCAGTTATCTCCTCTTCACTCATCACTAAGCCTCCTCTATCGCTTTCATGGCCGCCTCGACTGCAGCGGCTATCGATTCGTCGATGTGTGTGCCGTTGATCCTGTCGTCATCTGGCAGGACGCCCTCGCCGTGAGGGATGTCGAGTCCGGCGTCGACCATGCCCCTGAGGGCTGCGAAGACCCGACTACCTGGTGACGATGCGGCGAGTCCGATGTCAAGAATGGCCTCGCCGTGGCCGTCGGCCGTGGCCGACTTGGCCAGAGCGTAGCCCGCGACGTAGCAGGCGGGCACGGACTTCCTCGAAGCGCCGGCCGGCCAACCGTACTTGGCGAGGCTCTTGCCGTTGACCGAAGCGAGGATCCTGTCCCCTTCCATGCCGAACTCGACCAGTTGGCAGGTCACTTGTGTGTTGGACAATCGCACGACTGCCCTGGGGACTCCGCCCCTGAGCATCCTCATGCGGCGGCGGTAGTCGGTCTTGCCGTTGCGTCGGCGCTTGAAGCGGAGCCTCTGGCTCTTGCCGTGTGCCATCACTTCCCGCCTCCCAGCTTGATTCCATCGAGTTCGATGTTAGAGCGCATGTGCCCGATGGAGCGGTATGAGCCGCCCTTCGACTTGCGGTAGTAGTACCTGTACTGCGAGGGATTGAGCGACTCGTCGGCGCGCAGCTCCTTGAGCTGCCTGCGCTGCGCCCGGATGAGGCTCATCCAGCGAGCCTTCCTGGGGTTGCGAGAGTTGGCGCTGCCCTTGCGCGAGCCGTGCCCCTTGCGGCGCCCCTTGGCCCTCTGTGCTGCTGCCTTGCGGGCGCGGGAGCGGCTCGTCCCCTGAATCGGCTTGGCCTTGATCAGACCCTCTTCGATGAGATTGCGGACGTCGTCCTTCTGGACCGCGCCAGAAACCTCGTCTAGGTAGTCCGGGTGTATCCAGACGCGGTGGACGCCGACTTCGCGACCCTCCCTCTGGGAGAGGATCGCGGCGGCCATGCGCTTCTGGTTCGTGATATTCACAGCAAGTCCCCCCTGCGCTCTATGCGCCTGCGGTTGAGGATCCTGAGGCCGAGGTCGTCAGCGCGGTCGTGGATCTGCATCCTCTTCCTGTTGCCCACCCTGGAACCGATTCGAACGGCCTGGCGCTCCGGGTCGATGCCTTCGAGCTCGCCGGGCTTGTGGATGAGCACCTCCTCGAAGCCGGATGGGTGCAGGCCTCTGACCGAGGCTATCTTCCTGTAGCCGATGCGGGCAACGGGCGAGCGGTACTTGCGGTTGGCGCGCTGCTTGGAGTGCATGCCCTTCGGCTTCCTCCAGCCGGTCTTGGAGAGTCTCCTGTAGCGGAACCACTCCTGTCTGCGGAAGGCGGGTTGCTTCTTCTTCTGGGCTTTGAGGATCTCGATGTCGGAGATCGTGGATTCGTCTAGGACCGGCTTTTGGCGAGCGACGTGGAAGTCGTCCCACTCGTCGTCGAAGAACTCGTCGTCGGCATCGAAGTCTTCGTCGAAGTCATCGATGTCCTCGTCGGTGGCCTCAGGGGCCTCCTCCTCAGGTGCCTCCTGGAGCCTCTCGATGAGTTCGGCCTTCCTGCCTGAGACGGGCAGGCCACGCTCGCGGAGCACGTCCTTCAGTTGGGCGACGGTCATTTCCTCGTATTCCGTCATCTCACTTCCTCCTCATGCTCCCTTCGAGACGATGTAGACGCCGTCCTGGAAGACACGCCTGTCTCGCTTCGTGATTCTGCACGCGCGCTCGATGTTGGCGGCGGTCTGTCCGACCTTCTCGCGGTCCGCGCCCTTCACTACGACATCGGTCTTGTTCTCGACGCGCACCTCGACCTCGGCAGGTGACCAGGGCAGCTTGGCGACCCGAGGGACCTTCTCCCCGAACAGGTTGCTGATGGTGAACTGCTTGCCCTCCACCTTGAGGTTCATCGGGAAGTGGCTGAAGACGGCCTTGAGGCGGTACTCGAAGCCCTCGTCGACGCCGCGAGCCATGTTGCGCAGATGCGCTGCCCAAGTTCCCGCCAGTGCCTTGTCGGAGCGGCGAGGTAGGTTGACGAAGACCTCCAGGCCGCCCTCGGCGGACCTGATCTCCACCCTGTGGTGGCGGAACTCTCGGGACAGCGACTCGCCGTCCTTCGAGATGGTCACGACGTCGTCGTCGATGCTGGCGCTCGCGCCCTCGGGGAGTGCGATGGAGTGCGAGATGTGGTCTAGCTTAGGCAACTTGCTCCCTCCTTCAGAAAATGTAAGCGAGAAGTCGTCCGCCGACTCTCTCCTTCTTGGCGTCGTAGTGGTTCATGACGCCTTGATTGGTGGTTAGGATGAGCAGGCCGAAGTCGCGGGCAGGCAGGTACCTGGACTCCCACTTGTCGAACTCGGCGCGCTTGACGGAGTGTCGCGGCTTGATGACCCCGCAGCGGTTGATGGCTCCGATGAGTTCGATGCGATAGGCCCCACCGCGTCCGTTGTGGATCCTCTCGTACTCCCCGACGTAACCGGAGGTCTGCATTATGGAGAGCATGCTTCCCAGCATCTTGCTGGCCGGGTTGACGGTCACTTCGTAGTGTCCTGCTTGCTCAGCGTTGAATATCTGTGCAAACGCGTCACTTAGGGGGTCGAACTGCATATCTTTCACCTCATGAGTACTTCTTGAATCCTATATCGGGAGCTACCTCGCGGAAGCACTGCCGGCACAGCCTCAGGCCGTGACGTCGAATCATGCCCCTCTTGCGGCCGCAGCGGCGGCAGCCGTCGGATCGCCCGATGTCCTTTCCGTGAGTATGTGCCATTCCTCTCACTCCTCCACGATCTCGAGCTCGTAACGCTCCGCGAACCACTGCTTGCACTCGTCGCGGTTGACACGGTGGCTGAGTGCAACCCTGGAACTGCGCTGGCGTCGGCGTGATACGCGATGACCCGGCCTCTCGAGAACGATGTTGACATCCATCCCGTAGATGCCGATGTCCGGGTCGTACTTCTGCTTCGGGAAGTCGGTGTAGTCCGAGATTCCGAACGACAGGTTGCCCTGTGAGTCAAAGTTGTACGCAGGAAGGGTGTTCTGGCGGACCCAGAAGGCATCCTTGAGGAACGACTGGATGGCGTCCTGCTCGCGAATCGTGACCTTGCAGCCGATCGGGGCCCCCCTGCGGGTGCCTAGGTCGCGGTTGGTCTGGGTGGCCAGCGTTCGCACCGGCTTCATGTCGGTCAGCAGTTCAAGTACCCTCTCGGCGAGCTGCAGGCGCTGGCCGCCCTCGCCGACTCCGATGTTCACGGTGACCTTGGTGATGGCAGGCGCGAGCATAGCGTTCGCCTCCTTGCTCATGACTCAGCCCCCGGTATGTCTGACTCGCTGCCGATCAAGAATACGTAGTCGGCAATGGTGTGGAACTCCTCGAACTGGACCTCGTTCGGCTTGGAGGAACGCTTGACGTCGTGTCCGCGGACCGCAGCGGTCTCGCCGATGTGGCTGCCTCCGGTGAGGTAGGCTAGAGCCCCTTCCCTGAACGGGTAGTGGGAGGAGATCTGCTGCTCGGGCAGCGAGATGACGACGGAGTCACCACTCTTGTACGTCGAGGCGTCGTCCATGAGCAGGTTCCTGCCGTCGTGCAGGTGAAGCTGGGTCTTTCCGCCGCGGACGGTGGTCTTGCCCATGACGCGGCAGGTCTTGCTGCCTGAGTCCCTCACATGGATGAGGCGGTATCGCAGCTTGCCGTTGGTGTCGAGCACGCATCGGTAGTTGTTCTCGCCTACGGTTAGGATGTCCATCAGGCCGACTCCGCGGCCTCCGTCGGTCTCGGTCATGCCATCCACCATGACCTGTCGCGAGTGTAGTATCCGCTTGGCCTCGCGCCGGGTGTGAGCAACGCCGAGGACGTCGCGCAGAATCAGCGCCAGAGGCATGCAGTTCTCGATGCTGTGGCCGCCCGGGTTGGGCTTCTGGACCCAGATCGAGGTCTTCCTGGGCAGGGCCCAGCTTCGTGGCATCACCAGACGCTTGATGTGACTACTACTCATCGATCTCACCTCTCTCTGATCTCTCCATGAGTCTCTTGATTCGCAGCGGGTCGCCATCATACAGGTTGGTCACTACGAGGTTGGAGGGCCTGATGGGCACTCCCTCCTCCTTGCCGTCAGCGGTGGAGATAGTGAGCCCATCGACGTAGATCATGCCCCTGTTGGTGTCGACTCGCGCGACCTTTGCCTTGACCCCGGCGCGACCTCTCGACTGGCCCAGACGCTTGCCTCGGGAGTCTGTCTTGACGCTGTTGGGGTTGCCGAAGTCTCCACGAAGGACCTCGACCTCGTCGCCCGTGCGCACCGTCACGGAGCGAATCGCCTGCAACTCTGGGTCGTCGGTGACGAGGCGCGCGCGAAGTCGCTTGCGCTGGACGTGCAGAGCCGCCTTGCTGTTGGTTCGACGCTGCTTTCCAGGGCTCTTGCTTGCCATCCTCTCACCTCACACTATCTGCTTCGCCGTTGCTGCGATGCGCGGCCAGCGCTCGGCGGCCTCTCGGCTGACTGGGCCCTTGATGTCCGAGCCCTGCACCTCGCCGCGGTCGTTCGTGATGACGCAGGCGTTGTCCTCGAACTGCACCCACGTGCCGTCGACGCGCCTGAAGGGGCGCGCTTGGCGGATGATCACGGCGTTGAAAATCTGGCGTCGGGTCTCAGGGGTGCCGCGGCGCACTGTCACGCGAATCATGTCGCCGACCCCGCCTGCGGGATAGCGGCGATGGACCCCGCCCTTCTTCAGGACGGTGATCAGCTGCACGACCTTGGCGCCGGTGTTGTCCACGCAGACCAGGCGAGCCTGAGTCGGCAGCCCTGCCGTCACACGGCCTGCTATCCCCTTCATTCGGCCGCCTCCTTCTCAATCACGCAGAACTTGACGGTCTTCGAGAGCGGTCGGCATTCCATGATGCGGACCCTGTCGCCCGGGCTGACGCCGCCGATGCACGAAGGCAGGTGGGCAGCGTAGCGTCGGGTGCGCTTCTCGTAGCGCTCGTACTTCTTCATGTAGCGAGAAGTCTCTCGCTCGACGACGATGGAGTCGGTCATCGCGGAAGAGGATACAGTGCCCCCGATAATCTGTCCGCGCACCCTCAGACTGCCGTAGAACGGGCAACTGTCGCTGCCGTCCCACTCCCCTACAGGGGTCTTGACGTCAACGCCTATGTCCCTCATCTCACCCCCTCCTGTACCTGCGGTTGATGCGGTCCTCGGGGCGCTGGGTGACGGTAGAACCGACGATTGCGTCTCCCGAGTCGATGGTGAATGTGATCACGTTCTTCGCCAGCCTGACCTCGCCGTCGTCGGTCTGAACGTGGATGGTGCGTCGGGTCTCGTCGAGCACAGTGCCGCTCAGCCCAACCAAGGTGGGGTCGGACGAGTCCACGACGGTGATTGTGCGGGCCAGCCAAGTCATGTGAATCGCGTCGCTCATCTAGCGCACCTCCACCTGGTAGCCGTTCTGCTCGAGCACCTTGGCGGCCTTCTTCTTGTGGTTCCCCTGCAGTTCGATGGTCCGTCCCTTGACGGTGCCTCCGCTGGCGCAGGCGCCCTTGAGAATCTTGGCGAGCTGGCCCAGATCGATGGCCGGGTCGTCAATTCCCTCTACTATCGTAACCATCTTGCCGTACCTCCTTCTAACAACCGAGATCGTCGCCTTCTGCTGCTCCTTCGCTATCTCCTGACATATGCACAGTTCGTCGGGCAGTCCACACAGATTGCAAATCCCAGCCATCCACTCCTACTCCTTCGTCCCATGGCTCATCCTGGTGAGCAAGCGAGCTATGCTCCTGCGCGTCTGCTTGTATGCTCCTGAGTTTGATGCCGAGCCTCCCAGCGCCTGCTGTGCTCGCAGTTGGAGGAGCTCCTCTCGCAGCTCTTCCAGCGTGTTCTGGCGCTGCTCGGGGCTCATCGTCTCGATGTCCCTCGACCTGACGTGCGCCATTCACTCCTCCTCCTGTGTCTGGTCCTCGACGGTCTCCTCGTCCGAGGCCTCGAACATCACGACCTCTGCCAAAGAAGGCAGGCCGGAGTCCGCGCGCTCGACGATCATGATCTCGTGCGGCAGCTTGACCCCCGGTCGCATGATCCTGACGGTGCAGCCGACTGTTCCGAGCTTCTTGACAGCGGTCGAGAAGCCGCAGTCCATGAACTCGAGAGCGGTCTCGCCACAGAACTTGATGTGTCCCTGCTGGAACTTCTCAACGCGGTGGCGAGCGCCGGTGATCTTGCCGCTCAGGATGACCAGACAGCCGCGAGCGCCTGCGTCCATGACGTTCTGAGCGGTGCTGTGACCGGCGCGGCGGAAGAACCAGCCGCGCTCGAGCGAGCTCGCGAGGCGGCTGGCCATGATCTGCGCGTTGAGGCGAGACTCGGTGACCTCCTCGACATCCAGATGCGGGTTCTCGAGGAAGAAATCGTTCTTGAGGCGCCGTTGCAGCTCGTGGATGATCTTGCCGCGGCGGCCTATCACGCGACCGACCTGCTCGGCCCGCAGAGTCACCTTGGTGCCCTCCGGGGTACGGTTGAAACTCAGGCCGCCGAAGCCGGCGCGCTCGGTCTCCCTGAGCAGGTACTCGCGGACGAGCTGGCGCTCGACATTGCGGTGGATGAATGCCCGGATCGTGTTATGCTGCTTCATGCACTCACCTCAGAATTCGTCCTCTCCCTCTCCCTCGCCGAAGTGCTCGAGGAAGATCTCGAGATTGACTTGGTAGTGGTTGCTCGGCGTGGCGCGGCCCATGGCACGGGGACGCCAGTTGGTCGCGACCTGCCCGCGGTGGGCGGCCACGTGAGTGATCGTCATGTCCTCGGCATCGAGGGTGTCGAAGCGCTGGCGGGCGTTGTCCATCGCGCTGTTGATGAGTTTGACGAATTCCTTCGAGGCCTTGCTCGGGTACCTCCCGGGGCCCATCTTGCCCTTGCGGTGCCCCGCCATGGTGTTGCCGCCGCGGCCTCTGCGGGAGCGTCGGGTGTAGGGTATCGCCCTCTTCTTGGCGATGACTTCCTCGAGGTACTCCACGGCGGCGGCCGCGTTCATCCCGCGAATCGCCTTGGCGATGTGGTAGCAGTGCTTGTGGTGGCAGTCGACGTCGACAGTGCGAGCGGTGACCAGGTTCGAGCCTTCCAGAAGCTGGGTGTATCCAGACTGCGGCTTTCCTGCTATCCTGCTCATTCTTCTCACCTCACTTCAGTGCCACGTGCTGGGACGAGCGGGTAGCGCCGACACCAGGTCCAGTGTGAGTCACGGACTTGCGGGTCCGAGCGAACTCGCCCAGTGCGTGGCCGATCATCTCGGGGACTATCTCGACATTGACGAAGCCCTTCCCGTTGTGGATTCCGACGGTGGTGCCGATCATCTCAGGGAGGACGTACATGCCTCGGCAGTGCGTCTTGACGACTCCGCCGTTGTTCGAGCGTACTCGATCGAGGAACTTCTGGCATTCCGAGCTGAGGCCGCGCGACAGCGAGCGCTTGGCGCGAGCCGGCATGAGCGTGGCGATGCACGCAGCCTCCGGGTCGTCCTCCGGGGGATAGAGCGGAAGCTCGTGGAGCTGGTCCAGCGTGTAGCCGCGCCAAAGGAACTCCTTCTTGCGGCGCTCGCTGATCATTGAGCGTCGCTTGCGAGCCTGGCGCCTCGCCAGCTTGGGCGAGCGGAACACCTTCTTCGACCTACGACGGGCCATCTCAGGTCCCCTCCTGTTGCCTTGACCTTCCTCGGCCGGTTCGCTTGGGAGCGATGTTTCCTACCTTCTGGCCCGGGGGCGCGTTGCGGCTGACCGAGCTCGGTCCGTGGACCGCCTGGTGGTTGCCGCCGCCGTGCGGGTGGTCGACGGGGTTCATCGCCACGCCACTGACGGTCGGATAGGGCTTGCCTCGCGCCTTGGCGCGGTGGTGTGCGGCACCGGCCTTCATCATAGGCATCTCAGCACGCCCATGACCGGACAGGACTCCGATGGTGGCGCGGCACTTCGCGGGGAGGTCCTTGTGCTTGCCACTGGGCAGGCGGACTCGCACCTTGTCGTCCATGCGGGCCTCCAGAGTAGCGGAGTTGCCACCGGAGCGGGCGAACTTGCCGCCGTCGCCGGGACGAGCCTCAACATTGCAGATCGGGGTGCCCTCGGGAATCTGCTCGAGCGTGGTGACGTTGCCCGGCCTCAGAGAGACGTTGTCACCGAAGGAGATACTCTGACCGATCGAGATGCCCTCGGGAGCGGCGATGTGACCCACAGTGCCGTCGTCGAACTTGATCTTAGCCAAGGGGGCGGTGTGAACTGGGCTGTGGATGAGGTCGATGACCTGGCCGATTACGCCGTTGACGCGAGGAATCCTGTTCGACGCGGGGAAGCGGTGGCTCGAGACCCTGTTCTTGGGGCTCGATCCGCGGCGTTGTGAACGTGTGCGCTTACCCATCTCCTCACCTCATCAGAACGCGCCCAGCTTGAGCGCGGCATCCTCTGCGTCGTAACCCTCGGCGAGGCGGACGCTGGCGTGCTTGCCGGTGATCGTGATCCTGGTGTTGACCTTGACGACCTTGACGTCGAACATCTGCTCGACCGCCTCGCGGATCTGCTTCTTGGTCGCCTCTCGGCGGACGATGAACTCGATCCTGTTGTTGTTCTCCCTGTAGCCGCTGTCCTCGTCGGACACCCTGCGTGCCTCTAGGGTCTTCTCCGTGATCCAAGGCATCAGGATGATGTCATACGGGTCTACCATCGAAATCACTCCAGTTCCTCTATCGCCGGCTTCGTCCAGACTGTCAGGCGGCCAGCGTCACCGCCGGGCGCCAAATCCTCTGCGCTCAGGTCCTTGGCGACGACGACGTCGACGCCGGGGACGTTGCGAGCGGCCTTGTGCAGGCCGTCTCGATTGGAGACCACGACTAGAATGCTCTTCGGGGTCCTGTATCTGCGGCCTCGCATCTTCCCCTTGCCGGCGCGGATGTTCCTGCCGCCCTTGGCTCGGTCGAGGTCCGCGCCGAGTCCGAGTCCCTCCATCATCGCGACGAACTTGCGGGTCGAGTACTGCGGGGGCAGCGACTCGACCTCGTACTTCTCGTCGGAGCCGTTACGCGACTCGACGTAGCCGTCGATGACGATTGGGAACCGAACGCCATCCTCGAAGCGGTGCCCGCGTGTGGAGACCATCTCGGCAACGGCGGTAGCGGCGATGGCGGAGTCGCGGGCCAGCCTACGCTGCTTCGAGTTGAGCTTCTGCGACCAGTCCTTGGCGACCAAGGGGCCGTGCGCCCTGCGACCGCCGCGGGTGTGTGGGTTCTGGGCACCGGTGCGCTGTCCGGTCTTGCGCATGATCCTCGAGACGCCCCGGCCCTTGCCCCACCACTCCACGGAGTGCTTCATGCCGGGCTGGGGGGCTCGCTTGCCGTCGTGCTCGCGGTGGCCGTATGGCTGGCGGCGGTTGGCGCGCGAGGCGAGGACCGCCGCGCGAATTACGTCTTCGCGGACTTCGGAAGAGAAGGCGTCGGGCAGCGTTATGCTCTTGCCGTCGCTGGCCTCGACGATGTAATACTCAGCCAGAAGACCCGCGTCGAGCTCCTCCTGCTCGACCAAATTGACCAGGTTGTAAGTCTTCGTCTTCATGTAATCACACTCCCTGCTTGCTCGAAGTACTCACGTAGGTGATGTCGACCTCTGGCTTGGACGGTCTCGGTCGAATGGCGTCGCGGAAGCGGAGCATGCGCTTGGCCGGGCCGGGCAGACTGCCTTGGATGATCATGTATGGGTTAGTGACTTCGCCGTAGTTCAGGAAGCCGCCCGCGGGAGTGATGTCAGACTCCTCGGGGTTCGAGACCCTCAGGATGCGCTTGTTCAGCTCGGTGCGCTGGTGGTAACCGACTTGGCCGGCCTGGCGGATGGTCTTGCGGACGTAGCCGGTCCCGAAGTCGCCCATGTTGCCGCCTTGGCGTCGGCGCTTGCTGTTCTTGTGCGACAGGAGCTTGATGCCCCAACGCTTGATGGAGCCCTGCCAACCCTTGCCCTTGGTGACGCCGACGACGTCGATCTCCTGACCAGTCTGGTAGACGTCGTCGAGGGAGATGGTGCCACCGAGCCTCTCAATGGCCCACTCCAGCTTGGCGGAGTTGTCGCCGCCAGCCAGCGCGACCTCCATGATCTCGGGGGTCTTGCTGGTCACGCTCTTCACGAGGGCCGGCTGAGTGGATACGATGAGTCGGACCTCGCACAGGTCCGCGTTGCGCAGAGCCTCTAGGGCGGCGTCCGACGAGCTGTCGCTGCGAGACGGGATGCGGCCGCCGCGCATGGAGGGCTTGCGGCCCTCCTCGATGTCGCGCTCACCTCGGCTCTGGTTGGCTAAGCGAGGCATCAGGCCGTCGGGGCCGCTGTCAGAGTCGGACCACGCCTCGCCGGCGGTCTGCACGCCGTAGGGGGTCATCCTGTAGCCACGGATGGCGAGGACGCTCATCGGGGGGGTCTCGACGACTGTGACAGCCTTGCGGACCTCCTGACGGGCGGATGGGGAGTGGGGGTTGTTGTCGCGAATCAGGACGTGGGTCATCCCCGCCTTCCAGCCAGCGAAGCCTTGGACTCTGACCTCGGAGGAATTCGAGTCGCGCCACGAGGTGATTCGACCGTATTGGCGAGATGCCCTCTTACGGGGGCTATAGCCCATGCTACCACGGCGGGGCTTGCTGGGGTAGGCCATCTTGGGTCCTCCATGCGTTTACCGTCATCACGCCGCACAGCGGCGTTCTGCCGGGCCACTGCGTTAGGGAGGAACCGTGACACCGAACCCGGTCCGCGAGCGCGGACCCAGTGTACAGGATGCTGCTGCAGTGCCTTATGGTGTCTGGTTCCTCACGTAGTGAGCGCCACTGCGACTGACATACCCTATTTGAACGAATCGGGGTAGGAGCCGCAGCACCCCTACGGGGTGTAAGTGAACAGATGGGTCTGTGCAACGATTTTGAACCCTGACTCTCAAGTCACATGTCCATGCAGCGTACGGTATGCCATCCGAGCCTCTCGTCAGAGGTCATCGAGGCTCGTGCTTACCAACTCGAAGCAGCAGATGAGGCGCTGTCTGGATCGATGATGCTGGTACTGCCCACTGCGGCTGGAAAGACAGTGGTCGCGTGGATGGTCATCGCCGATAGGCTCGCGACCGATGATGGCTGGATCCTGATGGTCGCCCCTACCGTAGCTCTAGTGGACCAGCATCTGCGCGGTATCGAACCTGTCCTCGCCGACAGCGCGGCTGTCAACCCGATTTCGATTACCGGGCAGAACGTGGCCAAGAAGCGCGTCGGCATGTGGGGCTCGTCCAGACTGGTCGTCGCCACTCCACAGGTCGTCAGGAACGATGTTCTCAGAGGCGTTCTCGACCTCTCTGACTGCTCACTGCTCGTAGTCGACGAAGCCCATCACGCGACGGGTAACCACGCGATGGCACAAGTCGGTGACCTATACCTGTCCCAGGCCTCGCAGCCACTCATCCTCGCCACCACGGCGAGCCCTGGCTCCAAGACCGACCAGGTCGAGGAGATCTGCTCCAGACTCGGTATCGGGAGGATTCACCTGAGGGCCGCCAGCGAGGCCATGCTGTCCAAGCATCTGGCTGGTCTCAAGATACAGGAGGTGAGAGTCAGGGTGCCGGACCAGATCAGGGAGCTCGCAGAGCCTCTGGTCATGTGGCAGAGCGGGATTGTAGACCGGGAGAAGAGGCTGGGCAGGTACGTCATGCCTGGGCTCATCAGCCATGCTGGGCTCTCCAACGCGATGGAGCGCGCCCAGACGGCGATATCCAGGGGCGAGTCCAGCGCTTACCAGTCCGTCTCACGGATCGCTACGGCGATGAGGCTGCACCACCTGATCAACCACCTGCTGTGCCAGGGCATCGCCGCTTCCACCGAGTTCCTCAAGCGCATGTCTCGGGGCGAGCAGTCGGGGACCAAGTCGACTCGGAACTTCCTGAGGGACCAACGGGTGTCCAGTCTGCGCAGGAGCCTGGACGAGATGAGAGAGGTCCACACCAAGGTCGGAGCAGTCAGGAGGCTAATTCGCGAGAGGCTGCGCCGCGATGCTGATTCCCGCATCATCGTCTTCGCCACCTACCGCGACACCGTCGCTTCGATTGAGAAGGCGTTGGGGGGGCTCGAGGGGGCGCGTCCGATACAGTTCGTCGGCCAATCGAGTCGGGGCGGCAGAGACGGGCTGAGCCCGAAGCAGCAGGTAGAGAGGCTGGACGAGTTCAGGTCCGGCTCGGCCAATGTCCTCATCGCCACCTCGGTGGGTGAGGAGGGGCTCGACATCCCGAGGGCGGACCTCGTCGTCTTCTACGAGCCAGTGCCCAGTGAGATTCGCACGATCCAGAGACGGGGGAGGACTGGGAGGCACCGCGAGGGCGAGGTAGTCGTGTTGATCGCCGAGGACACCCGTGACGAAGGGGCTAGAGCGGCTGCTGAGAGGAAGGAGGAGTTCATGCAGCGCGCTGTTCACCGCGTTCGCAGGAGGCTCCCTCGCAGTCCGCACGTCGACCTATCCAACCTCGGTGAGTTCGAAGTCCGCGGAGACGCATCGACTGTCGCGGCAGAGCAGTTCGTCCTCGAGGAGCGAGGGCTCCACCGAACGGAGATCTCAGAGGTCGATTCCAGTGAGTCCAAGGAGGTCAGAGGCCCCCCTGACCCCCTCTCCCCGGAGACCTTCAGGGCGCGCGGTCAGACCGGGCTCGAGCAGTTCGTCGGGGAGCCTCCCGAACCCAAGGAGGAGGTCGAGGAGACCCACTCCCCGATATCGATCGCAAGAGACCTAATCGCCTTGGAGGAGATTGGGCCGCCCGATGTTCCCGGCTCTACCATCACTGCCGATGACCGTGAGTTGAACAGCGCCGTAATAGCCCGTTTGAGGGCCTTGGGCTCTGACGTGGTGATCGAGCGCTTGAAGACCGGCGACTTCTGCATCGGCGAGAGGATCCTGGTCGAGAGGAAGACTGTCAGAGACTTCGTCGACTCATTGGTCGACGGCCGGCTCCTCGAGCAGGCGTCGCGCCTCGTCGGAGCCGCCCCCAGAACGCTGATCCTAATCGAGGGCGAGGGGCTGTTCCAGAACTCGAGGGTCCACCCTCATGCCCTGATGGGTGCGCTCACCACCCTGACCCTCGACTTCGGGATACCCGTGGTCACCACGAAGGACGGGTCCGAGACCGCCAGGTTCCTCACCGTGGCCGCGCGCAGGGAGGAGTCGATGCTCGATGGGCTGAGCGAGTCCGCGCGCGAGCGGTTGGAGGCTGTCAGACCAGAGTTCTGGAACGACCCGGTCACTCAGGCGGCCGCTGGTGCGAAGGAGTTGCGGCAGCGGCACGATGATCACAGAGCCGCCGCACGAGCACTGCTGGAGGCCATACCCAGCGTAGACGACGAGCTGGCTGCGTGTCTGCTGGACAGGTTCGGTACAATCGCAGCTCTCGCATGGGCGGAAGAAGGCGAGTTGCGCGAGGTCGATGGAATCTCGGAAGTCCAGGTTCGCGAGATATGTCGGACCTTCCGCAGCGGCGAGCAGATTAACCCGTGATCAGTCGCCGATGATTGCGATCCGTGTGCGCAACTGAGCCAACCTGGAGTTGTGGTGGCCCATCGAGTAAGACAGCATTTCAGTCAGGTGGATGACTGGTATGTTGGTCGCAAGCCCCGTGGTGCGCGAGGCCTTTCCCTGGTAGACGTCGAGGATGGAGTGGGAGAGGGTGCAGGCACTGACAATCAGATCAGCCCCTTCGCACTTGGCCTCGGACAGGACGGCGGCGGACTGACGCAGTACCGTCGGCTCCTCAGAGAACAAACCGGGGACTCCGACGCTCTGGGTCCGGCTCTCCCACTCGACGGGCGTACCGCCGAGGATCTTTATGACCTGCTCGAGGTAGCTGGGGTCGTACACATCGTCCCCTCCGCAGGCGCCCGACTGCTGGATGTTGGGGCCGTAGAAACCGGCGACGTTGAAGTCAATCGGGTTCTTGGCCACGGCCTCGAGTTTCTCGAGGCCGATTTCGTCGACGATGACGTGCAGAAGGTGATGGACGTTGGTCTCGCCGGAGAAGGTCATGCCGCAGGTCCTCTGCAGCACCACGTTGATTTCAGCCAGCAGATTTGGGTCCTCCTTCAGCACCGTCAGGTCCTCGTGCAGGTTCCCAGCGGTGGCGGCGCAGGGGGTGATGATGTCGAGGCCGAGTCCCTCGGCCATCGCAAAGGTGCGCGCGTTGAGGGTGAGCTGCAGGCGCCTGCCGGCTTGTCGGATGATGCCGGCACCGCAACTCGTCGCACCCTTGAGGGGCACCAGTTCGATACCCAGGGAATCTGCGACTGGGGGCATCGTCTCGGCCACCTCGATAGCGCTGCTGTGGGCCACGTTGCCAGGGTGGTAAGCGTACTTGACAGCCATCAGAACCTACCGTCCACTTCGTTGAATATCGCGACCACCTCGTGATGATTGTTGACTGAGGAATTGAACTGCTTGGGCATCTTGCCTATACCGGCCGGGGGAGCGAACATGCCAAGCATGTCGTTGAACATCCTGCCACCGGTCCTAGTGAATCCGAAGACCATGCGCGCGGTGACACCGGAGAACAGGTTGCCCATCAGCCCCATAGGGCCGAGCACCTGCCTGTAGATGACTGTGTCATTGACCCTGCCGCTGCTCTTGACCGTCCAACAGTACCACCAGACGTGCTTGCCGTGCCTGCCGTTGAACGCGTCTCTCGACAGGGTCGATGTGCGTGCAACCAGCAAGGCCTCGGCCACGGCCCTCGAGGAGCCGTTCTGACGGCGGATCGATGCTAAGTCGGTCTCGGCCTTGATGCCGCTCCGGGAGTCCAGCACCGCCCGCAACGCGGCGCGGCTCGAGTCGGCCGTCCGCGGGTCGTTGATCCTAGCCCAGCAGCCTGCCAACACGGCCGGCCCGAGGTAATCGTCGGAGTAGGGCGTGGCATCAGAGCAGGCGTGCAGGAGGGGGGCGCTCGCGAAGTCGGTCATCGAGTGCAGCCCAGTCGCCTTGACAGGGTCCATGGTCCCCATGACCCCCTGTGCGGTGTCAGCCCCCTCGCGGGTCGCTCCCACCATCCATGGCTTTGCCGACTCACGCTTGCGCTCCAGCGACCAGTGGTCGACTGTGAGGTCACGCAGCACATCGAACGCTGGAAGCGGTTCGATGCGGAGTCGGAGCCCGCCCTCGCGGTTCGGGGCGACCGAGTCGAGTCGGACGTTGCCCGGCAGGACCAGCCTGCCGTTCACCGAGATTGCAGTGGTCGGGTCGTCGCAAGGACCGTCCCTGAAGGTCAGGCTCCCGTCGTGGGTCGCCTTGAGCACCCTGAGCGCCTCCAAGACGGACATGTGGCCGGGGAGCGCGCAGATCCATGTGTCCCTGCCAGTGGTGGCCGTGACCGGGTCGTAGCGGAATATGCTGATCTCGGCTTGGATCACCACGGCCGTAATACCGCTCATCTCCACTGGCTCTGCGGCGACCTCCTCGACCACTACCCCCTCTGGCTCTGGGGCCGCAGCCTCTTCCGGCTCGGGGGGCTCCTCGACGGCGCCCTCTTCGACCACGATGATGACGTCTACTGGGCAGCCGTCTGCAGCGTCGAGGATGTCGTCTGAGAGGGCGGAGATGACATCGTCCTTCAGGCCTGCCTTGCCCACGTTCCGGTCGTAGCCGCCGTCGAGTCTGACGTCCGGCTTGATGAAGCAGGTATCCTCGGTCACTTCGAAGACATCCGGAGCCGTTTCCTCACAGGCATCGCAGACGATGCAGCCGTCATCGATGTAAACGCTGAATATGGCCATGCCAACAACTCGTGCCTATCGGCGCTTCGGGCACCCGAACACGATTATTGAATCTAGTGCATCTCAAGTCCACGACCAAAGGCCGTATTCCACCTGAATCAGGATTTGGCAGCCTCACATGCCGAGGCCGTCGAAGTCAGCGCCATCGGGAGCGGGCATGGTGCTTCGGCTGGAGATGACGTCGTCGATCCTCAGAATCATCACTGCGGTCTCCGAAGCGCTCAGGATGGCCTGCTCGACCACCCTGCTCGGCTCGAAGACCCTCTCCTTTTTCATGTCGGTCACGCCGCCATCATAGACGTTGACCCCGTAGTGCGACTTGCCCTCAGAGTGCGCCTTCCTCAGGTCGATGATGGTGTTGATCGGATCGAGTCCTGCGTTCTCGGCGAGAGTGCGGGGGATGACCTCGAGGGCACCGGAGAAGGCTTCGATGGCCATCTGCTCCCTGCCGCCAATCCCCTCTGCGTACGAGCGCAGGTCACGGCTGATCGCAGCTACCACAGAACCACCACCAGTCAGGACCTCGCCGTCCTCGAGAGCGACCGCGACGACGCCCATGGCGTCGGTGAAGGCCCTTCGAATCTCGTCGACCACGTGCTCCGTGCCCCCTCTCAGAAGCACCGAGACGCTCTTTGCCTCGGGACAGCCGGTGACGAAGACCATGTCGGACTCGCCGATCTTGCGCTCCTCGACCTTCGAGGCTGCGCCCAAATCATCCGAGGAGAGATCGTCGATGTTAGTCACTATCCGCCCGCCAGTGGCCTTGGACAGCGCCTCCATGTCGCTCTTCTTGGCGCGACGGATGGCGAAGACACCGGCCTTGGCCATGTAGTGCTGGGCCAGGTCGTCTATCCCCTTCTGGCAGATGACCACATTGGCACCTGAGGCCTGCATCTTGTCGACGAGGGACCTGAGGAACTGCTCCTCCTCGTCGAGGAACTGCGAGAGCATGCCCGGGTCGGTGATCTGGATCTTCGCATCGATCTCGGTCTTCTTGACCTCGATGGCCGAGTTGATGAGCGCTATCTTGGCGTCGGAGACGCTGCGAGGCATCCCACTGTGCACGCGCTCCTTGTCGAGGACTATGCCATCGACGAGGCTGCTGTCTCGGATTGAGCCGCCTTGCTTCTTATGGACCTTGATGTCGTCGAGGTCCACGACGGTCTCGCCGCCGACCTCCTGGACGACTGAGAGCACGGCGCGCACGCTGATGTCGGCGAGGAACTCCTTCACGGGCCCTGCGCTCTTACCGGTGAGTGCGGTCTTGGCGACCTCCTCGAGCATCGACTTATCGACGGCTAAGGAGTGCGAGTCGATTATCTCGGAAGCCTTGTCAGCAGCCAGCCTGAAACCCTCGCAGATGACAGTCGGGTGAACGTTCTGCTCGATTAGGTCCTCGCTGCGCTTGAGGAGTTCGCCAGCGATGACGACAGCGCTGGTCGTGCCGTCGTAGCAGTACTGCTCTTGAGTCTTGGCGATCTCGATGATCATCTTGGCAGCCGGGTGCTCGATGTCCATCTCCTTGAGGATGGTAGCGCCGTCGTTTGTTATCACCACGTCGCCCATGCTGTCGACCAGCATCTTGTCCATTCCCTTGGGGCCCAGAGTCGAACGAACCGAGTCGGCCACGGCCTTGGCAGCCGCGATGTTGTTGCTCTGCGCCGAGCGGCCACTGGTCCTGTCAGTACCCTCCTTGAGGATGAAAATCGGCTGTTGACCGCTGTACATCGGAAATCACGCTCCGGAATCCGGCGACCGATGGGGGGTCATAAGCCCTCGCATGGGCGCAGGCAACCTGCATCACGCTCTTATTCGCGATTCTGCTGGTCCAGCCAACGCTGACCGTAGTGAATCCACTGCTCGATGCTCCAGCCCTCAGGAAGGCCATCATCTGGAATCGGCGGG
>Ga0208206_1000069_pt1 | contig 24490 bp, 20 predicted proteins | sample DeeseametaMP1483_FD_184187 | JGI IMG/M metagenome (GOLD analysis project Ga0208206, IMG submission 184187) | Marine microbial communities from the Deep Pacific Ocean - MP1483 (SPAdes) | ecosystem: Environmental > Aquatic > Marine > Oceanic | place: South of Fiji, South Pacific Ocean | collected... | reverse complement strand
ACACAAAAGGAACTTGAAGTTTTAGGAGAGGTATTAAAGGAGAATAAAAATGTATTTATTTTGAGTGACGATATTTACGAGCATGTGATTTATGATGGTTTTAAATTTTTTACTATTGCGCAAATTAAAGCATTAAAAGAGAGAACTCTTACGATGAATGGTGTTAGCAAAGCGTATGCTATGACAGGTTGGAGAATAGGTTATGGTGCTGGGCCTACAGAAATTATAAAAGCAATGGCAAAATTACAATCTCAATCAACAACAAATCCTTCATCTATTAGCCAAGCTGCGGCTGTCGAAGCTTTAAAAGGAACTCAAGATTTTATCGTTAAAAGAAATCAATCTTTTAAAGAAAGACGAGATTTTGTAGTTGAAGCTTTAAATAAAATTGATGGTATTTCTTGTTTAAAACCTAATGGAGCTTTTTACGTATTTCCTAATTGCTCAAAATGTTTCAACAAAAAAGATAAAAAGGGAAAAATAATTAAAAAAGACTTAGATTTCGTTAGCTCTCTTTTAGAAAATTATCAGGTTGCTGTTGTACAGGGTTCAGCATTTGGTTTAGAGGGTTATTTTAGGATATCTTATGCAACTTCAATGGATAATCTCAAAAAAGCTTTAGATAGGATTTCCAACTTTTGTAAAAGCTTAAGTTAATTTTGTTTTGAAAGAAATTTTTCTACTTCAAGAGCTGATATACATCCCATACCTGCAGCCGTTACTGCCTGTCTAAAAATTTTATCTTTAACATCTCCGGCAGCAAATACTCCTGGCATGTTTGTTGCAGTCGAATCTGGTTTAGTAATTAGGTATCCTTCTTTATCCATGTCTAATTGTCCTTTAAATAAAGATGTTGCTGGATCATGTCCTATAGCTATAAACAAGCCGTGAATACTGATCTCAGTAATTTTATTCGTTTTTAAGTTTTTGATTTTAATTCCAGTTACACCTTTAGGATTTTTATTGCCCAAAACTTCCTCTAGTACGGAGTCCCAAATAATTTCAATTTTTTTATTTTCCATTAATTTTTTTTGTAGCATTTTTTCTGCACGAAACTTGTCTCTTCTATGAATTAGTCTTACTTTTGTTGCAAATTTGGTTAGGAAAAGTGCTTCTTCAACAGCAGCATTTCCTCCGCCAATCACTGCTACTTCTTTATCTTTGAAAAAGAAGCCATCACAAGTAGCACATCCCGAAACGCCAAATCCTCTATATTCTTGTTCAGATTTTAAATTTAACCACCTTGCTTGAGCGCCAGTTGAAATTATAATTGAATCACCAGTATATTCTTGTCCACTGTCACCTATGGCTCTAAATGGTTTTTTGCTTAGATCAACTTTTTTTATATGATCTTGAATCATATCTGTTCCCACAGCTTTTGCCTGACCTTTCATTTGTTCCATCAGCCAAGGACCTTGAATGACATCGGTATACCCAGGATAATTTTGTACATCTGTTGTAGTAGTCATTTGTCCTCCAGGTTCGGAACCATGTACTAATATTGGTTTCAGCATTGCTCTTGCAGTATAAATTGCAGCTGTGTATCCAGCGGGACCAGATCCTAAAATTAATACTTTCGAGTGTTTTTTAGAGTTACTATTCATCTTTGAAAATACATATAATCACTTCTGAGCAGATTTAAAGTTCTTAACTTATACTTAGTTTTATTCAAAAGTGTCGTTGGATTGTTGATTAACTCTGACAAAAGTTGTGCACTTACTTAGCTGTTTTAGAGATGGAGCTCCTACATAAGTACAACTACTTCTAAGGCCACCCAAGATATTTAAAACAGTATCTTTAATTTTTCCACGATATTTTAATTGAACCTTTTTTCCCTCACTACTTCTATAGTCAGCGTGGCCGCCATAGTGCTTATCCATTGCAGTGTCTGAGCTTGATCCATAAAACTCAATAAATTTTGATCCGTTTTTTTTAATTGTTTTCCCACCACCTTCATCATGACCTGCAAACATACCACCTAACATAACAAAATCAGCTCCTGCACCAAAAGCTTTTGCTACATCGCCAGGGCAGGTACATCCACCATCAGCGATGATATGAGCACCAAGTCCATGTGCTGCATCTGCACACTCGATAACCGCGCTCAGTTGAGGATAGCCCACACCTGTTTGAATACGCGTTGTGCATACACTTCCGGGGCCTATACCTACTTTAACAATATCTGCTCCATTTAAAACTAACTCTTGTGTCATATCGGCTGTAACCACATTTCCAGCAATTATAGTCTTAGTAGGATATTTTTCTCTGACAGAACTAACAAATTTACTAAAATGATCAGAGTATCCATTTGCAATATCGATACAAATGAACTCGAAAAAACTATATTCCTTTAAAATGTTATTGATTCTTTTGTAGTCTTCTTCACCAGTTCCGCAACTAAGTACAATATGAGGATAAATTTCTTTAATTCTTGAACAACGTTTGATCATTTTGGTATCGTGTTGTTTAGTTAAGCAAGTCATTAATTCAAATTTAGCTAAGTTTTTAGCAATTTCTAACTCACCAACTCCATCCATATTGGCGGCGATAATGGGAATTCCTGACCACTGATGATTACTGTATTTAAATCTGTAGGTGCGTTTAAGTTCTACGTCTTTACGGCTATGAAGCGTACTCCGTTTAGGCCGAAACAAAACATCGGCATAATCCAACTTGATATCTTCTTCAATACGCATATTTCCATGGAAGATGTATAAAGGTTTATCAAATTAAAGAAAACCTTTTATTATGCTGTGGATAAGCAAAATATAGAAATATATATAAAGTATTTATGAAAAAATTGAAAACCTTACTTTTGACCGAGGGTATGCACGGAATGATTAGTCAAGTAGAAGGTATGGCTAGAGCACTAAATACTGAATTTGATCATAAAATTGTAAGATTGAGTTTTCCATGGAATTTAGTTCCTCCCAAACTAACTCCAATTTCAGAGATAATCTTAAAAGATAAAATTTATTTAATTGAAAACGAAATTACAGATTTGATAATTTCATGCGGAAGAAAGAGTGTTGTTCCATCTATTTTACTTAAAAGAAAAAATAAAAAAATATTTTCAATTCACATACAAGATCCAAAAGTAAATTTTAAAAATTTTGATGTTATTGTTGCTCCAGAACATGATAATTTAAAAGGAGATAATGTAATTAGCTCAAAAGGTGCAATACATTACATAACCCAATCTGACCTTGAGAAGGCTAAACCTTATTTAATAAATAAAGTCAAAAGTCAAAAAATAGTTTCACTAATTTTAGGAGGACCAAATAAGTACTATAGTTTTAGCAACAAAGAATTAACTGGAGTATTTAAAAAAATCAAAACTAATTTTATATCAGATGGATATAAAGCTATTATTATTCCATCTTTGCGGACACCAAAAAGAATTATTGATCTAGCAATCAATGAATTTGATTCTAACAATTTTGTTGTTAATTCTGTAAATAAACAGGCCTATCTATCTGCGCTAGCGCTTGCAACATGCATAGTTGTTACATGTGACTCGACCTCTATGATTTCGGAGGCTGCGGCTTCTGGAAAACCCATATTTGTTGCTCATATGGGATCAAAAAAAAATAACTATAGATTCAAAAGATTCTTTCAGTTATTTAAAGAAATGGGAATTACCAGAGAATTGGGTGAAAGAGTTCAAAACTGGACATACAATAAACTTGATGAAGCAGAACGAATAGCAGCAATGATAAATAAAAAATTAAATAATTAAGATTATGGAATTCTTAAATTCTTTAAAAAAAAGATCAAAACACTATAGTTCACCCTTTGATCACTGGGAATTAAATGAGCCTTTAAACAAAGAAGCGCTTAAAGAAATATGTAAAACAGAAATTACGGATTTGACAGAAGCTAATATAAATTATGATGGAACACGCGCCATCGATGGTGGGGATGGTGAATTTAGAAAAGGGATATCAACTGGAGGCAAGGCCATAAAGTTTAGATGTTTTATTGAAAAAGATAACTCAAAAGATTTTCCTCATCTGACAAATTTAATAGAAGAACTTAGATCAAAAAATACCTATAATTATATAAGTGAGTTGATAAAAAAAGATCTTTCAAACTCGTATGTTAGGGTTGAAATTATATGTGATCGCCAAGGATTTTGGTTGAAACCGCACTGTGATATTGAAGAAAAATTAATATCTAGTCTCATATTTGCAAATCCATTTAATGAATCAGAAAATTTAGGAACAGATTTATACGATGAAAAATTAAATAGGATAAAAACTGTTCCTTATAGGGATAATTATGGTTATTTTTTTACCAGTGGACCAAACACATGGCATGGAATGGAAAAAAAAGATATTAAAAAAGAAAGAAGATGTTTGCAGATTAACTACGTAACTTTCAAAACGGATTGGAAAGTTAAATCCTAAAGTTCCTGGATAGCTTTTACTTTTATTTCATTATTTTTTAAAGAGTCGATAGCTTGTATACAAGCATTTGCTGCGGCCAAAGTTGTACAATATGGAATTTTATTTATAAGCGCAGATCTTCTCAAAGAATATGAATCACTGACAGATTTTGCTCCCTCAGTTGTATTTATTACAAGTTCTATATTTTTTGCATTTAAACTTTCGACAATGTGCGGAGAACCTTCCCTCACTTTATTAATTTTTTTGCAATGTATGCCACTACTATTTAAATATTTTGCAGTTCCTGAAGTTGCGCATAATTTAAAATTTAGTCCTTTCAGTTTTTTTGCAAAATCTAAAGCGTTTTTTTTGTCTTTATCTTTAACGGAAATAAAAGCCGTTCCAGATACAGGCAACGAATTACCACAAGCCATCTGACTTTTTGCAAAGGATAATCCAAAATTTTTATCAATTCCCATAACTTCCCCAGTAGATTTCATTTCAGGACCTAACAACACGTCAACATCTGGAAATTTGTTAAATGGGAAGACGGCCTCTTTAATCGCAAATGTATTTTTATTTCCTTTTTTCAAATTAAATTTTTCGATCTTTTCACCCACCATTATTTGTGCAGCTATTTTAGCTACCGGTATACCAATTGCCTTTGATATAAAAGGTACGGTTCTGCTCGCTCTTGGATTTACTTCTAAAACATAAATTTCGTTGTCCTTTATTGCGAATTGGATATTGATAAGACCCACTACTTCTAAAGCTATTGCTAATCTAGTTGTTTGAGACTCAATCTCGTCAATAATTTCTTTTTTTAGTGAATAAGGTGGTACAGAACACGCCGAGTCTCCCGAATGTATACCAGCTTCTTCTATATGTTCCATTATGCCAGCAACAAAAACTTTTTCTCCATCTGCTATTGCATCGACATCTACTTCAATTGCATCATTTAAAAATTTATCAATCAATACAGGGTTACTACCTGATACTTTTATCGCTTCATCAATATATTTATTTAATTGATTTTCATTATGAATTATTTCCATAGCTCTCCCGCCTAGTACGTACGAAGGTCTAATGACTACCGGGTAACCTAATGATTTTGTTATATTAATAGCCTCCTTTTTTGATTTTGCGATACCACTTTCAGCTTGCTTAAAATTATCTTTATTCAATAAGTTTTTAAAACGTTCTCTATTTTCTGCTAAATCTATGGAACTATATTGAGTTCCTAGGATGGGAAATCGGTTTTGATCTAACGCTTTTGCTAATTTTATAGGTGTCTGTCCACCAAATTGAGTAATAATACCCAGCAAATTTCCATTTGATTGTTCTTTTTTAATGATATTGATTACATATTCTTCTACCAGAGGTTCAAAATATAATCTGTCGCTAGTATCGTAATCAGTCGAAACTGTTTCTGGATTACAATTAATCATTATTGTTTCATAACCAGATTCTTTCAAAGCATAACTTGCTTGGCAACAGCAATAGTCAAACTCAATTCCTTGTCCTATTCTATTTGGACCTCCGCCGAGTATAATAATTTTTTTCTTACCCGTAGGTTTGGATTCACAAATTGATGAACCAACTGCATCTCTTTGATAAGTAGAATACATGTAAGGGGTTAAAGATTTAAATTCTGCAGCACACGTATCTATTTTTTTATAAACAGATAACACGTTAAGTTTTTCTCTTAAATTTTTTACACTTTCAGCACTTATTTTAGTTAATTCTGCAATTTTTTCATCGCCAAAACCAATTGATTTTACGTAATTCATTTCATTTGTGTTTTTCGGTATTCCAAATTTTATGAGAATGTTCTCAACATCAATAATTTCTTTAATTTGTTTTAGAAACCACATGTCGACTTTTGTTTTCTTGTAAATTTTATTTATATTTATTTTGTTTCTAAACGCATCTGCAATAACAAGAAATTTATTTGGGGTGTTTTTTTCTAATTCTTTATAAATCTCTTTTTTTGATAAATCTTTTATTATATCAAGACCTTTTAGACCCGTTTCCAAAGAGACCAAGGCTTTTTGAAACGACTCTTTAAAATTTCTTCCTATAGCCATAGCCTCGCCTATGGATTTCATTGAAGTTCCAAGACTAGCTTCCGTTTTTTGAAACTTTTCAAATGTAAATCTAGGTATTTTTGTTACAACGTAATCTATGGTGGGTTCAAAAGAAGCAGGCGTGGAACCAGTTATTTCGTTGGTAAGTTCATCCAAAGTATATCCAATTGCCAATTTAGTTGCTATTTTCGCAATTGGGAAACCTGTAGCTTTAGAAGCCAAAGCAGAAGACCTTGAAACTCTTGGATTCATTTCAATTATTACCATTCTGCCATTTACAGGATTAATCGCAAACTGAACATTTGAGCCTCCAGTTTCAACACCGATTTTTCTTAAGCATGCAATAGATGCATTTCTCATTATTTGAAATTCTTTATCTGTTAATGTTAAAGCGGGAGCTACCGTTACAGAATCTCCAGTATGGGTGCCCATTGGATCGACATTTTCGATAGAGCAAATAATAATACAATTGTCATTTTTATCTCTTACCACTTCCATTTCAAACTCTTTCCAACCCTCAAGAGATTCTTCAATCAAAACTTGGTTTTTGGGAGATTCAAATAATCCATTTTTAACTATTTCATAATATTCTTTTTTCTTATAGGCGATTCCTCCACCTGAACCTCCTAATGTAAATGATGGTCTAATTATCGCAGGAAGGCCTACTTTTTTAAGGGCATTTTTTGCGTGTTTTAATGAAGTAATTATTTTGGATTTTGGCAGATCAAGGCCAATATCTCTCATACATTTTCTAAATTTATCTCTATCTTCAGCATTAGAAATTGCTTTTGATTTAGCTCCAATCAGTTCTACTTTATATTTGTCTAATATTCCTTCTTTCTCAAGTTGCACTGCCATGTTTAAGGCTGTTTGTCCTCCCATAGTAGGCAAAATTGCAGATGGCTTCTCTTTAAGAATTATTTTTTCTAATATTTCTACTGTTATTGGTTCAATATAGGTTTTATCAGCCACATCAGGGTCTGTCATTATAGTTGCTGGATTAGAATTAATTAATATTACTTTGTAACCTTCATCTCTAAGAGCTTTGCAGGCCTGTGTACCTGAATAATCAAATTCGCAGCCCTGACCAATTACTATTGGTCCTGCTCCAATTATTAATATTTTTTTAATGTCTTTTCTTTTTGGCATACTTCTTATGTTTTAAAACATTATTTATAAATTTTTCAAAAAGATATTTGCTATCATGTGGTCCGGGACTTGCTTCCGGATGATATTGAACTGAGAAAACAGGTTTATTTTTTATTTCTATTCCTTCTATTGATTTATCAAATAAAGATGTGTGAGTTATCTTAACTTTGGTGATTAGATTATTTGCTTCAACTTTAAATCCGTGGTTTTGGCTGGTGATTTCAACCTTTTTAGTTATAAGATTTTTTACTGGGTGATTGGCCCCTCTATGGCCCAAATGCATTTTAGAAGTTTTAGCACCCAAGGATAAAGCTAATAGCTGGTGGCCAAGACATATACCAAATATTGGTAAATTGCTTTTTAAAAGTTCTTTAATGATTGGAATAGCATATTTTCCTGTTGCCGCCGGGTCTCCTGGTCCGTTGGACAAAAATATACCGTCAGGTTTTTCTTCTAAAATTTTTTGACTTGAAGTTTTTGCAGGAACAATTTTTACTTTACAATGTAAATCAGACAAACATCTTAAAATATTTTTTTTAATTCCATAATCAATTGCAACAATTTTATATTTTTCCTTTTTATTTTTTTTGTAGCCTTTTTCTTTATTCCAAGTTTTTAGCGAATTCCATTTATAAGCTTTTTTACATGATACTTCAGACGCTAAATCTAGGTCTAATAGTCCTGACCAATTTTCAGTTAATTTTTTTAAATTTTCTTTGTTGTGTTTTCCTTTATTCAAATACTCCAAAGTTCCTTTGGGAGCTCCATTATCTCTAATATAATTAGTTAGTTTTCTAGTATCTATTCCTGTGATTCCTACTATTTTATTTTTTTTTAACCAAGTATCTAAATTGTCTATTGAACGATAATTAGATGGTGATGTTATTTCAGTGTTAAATATTACTCCTCTTGCCCATATTTTGTCGGATTCATTATCTTCAGTATTTGTTCCAACATTACCTATGTGAGGAAATGTAAAGTTTATGATTTGTCCAGCATAAGAGGGATCTGTAATTATTTCCTGATAACCTGTTATAGAAGTATTGAAACAGACTTCACCAGTGGCTACTCCTTCAAAACCAAAGCCAAATCCTTGAAAAGAAGTGCCGTCCTCTAAAACTAAAATTCCTGTGGGATTAATCTTTTTAAAATTATCTTTTATTTGATGGGTTAAATTTGTTTCTACTTCCAAATACAACTCATAAGTTAAAGGCTTTTACTATAAAACATGATTTTGCGCAACATATGCAAAAGGTTTTCTCTCGTCAAGATGGAATTCTTTTTTCTTTTGAAGAAGTTTAATGATTACAGTAAATTGATATTTTTAGAATTCATGTCATTACGAGAAAAAATAAACGAACAATTTACTACTGCGTTAAAAAATAAGAATAAAGCTTTGGTTTCTACTTTACGGTTAGTTTTGACCGCTATTAAAGAAAGAGACATTGCCAATAGATCTGGCGCAAACAAAGAAAATGTTAAAGATCAGGAAATAATCAAAGTGTTAAGAAAAATGAAAAAACAAAGGCAAGATTCAGCGGATTTGTATCAAAAGGGAGGTAGGCAGGAATTACAAGAAGCAGAGAATGAAGAAATAAAAATAATTGAAAAATTCCTACCTAAACAACTTGGTGAAGAGGAAACCAAAAAAATATGTAAAGAGGTGATAGAATCTTTGGAGATTTCGAATATCAAAGATATGGGAAAAATTATGGGGGCGTTAAAGAAAAAATATTCTGATTCAATTGATTTCTCAAAGGTAAATATAATAGTTAAAGGTTTGTTAAATCAATGAAATATCCCAAAGAATATCTTGATGAGATTAAACTTAGATTAAAAGTATCTCAAGTTGTTGGAAAATCAGTAAAATTAAAAAAACGTGGTAAAGAATTTATCGGCCTGTCTCCCTTTTCAAATGAGAAAACTCCTTCATTTACCGTTAATGATGACAAAGGTTTTTATCATTGTTTTAGTTCAGGGGAACATGGAAATATTTTTGATTTTTTAATGAAAACAAAAAATTTTAAATTTGGAGAAACTGTAAGAACACTTGCAGCTGATGCTGGAATGCAACTATACAGATTTACTAAACAAGATGAGGAAAAACAAAATAGATGGAAGATTTATAATACTATTTTAGAGAAATATGCAAATTTTTGCCATGAAGAATTAATGTTAGGTAAATATCCTGAAGTTCTAGCATATTTAAATAAAAGAAAAACGACAAAAAATGAAATTATTTTTTTTAAAATTGGATATGCTTCGGCAAATAATAATTTTTATGAAAAATTAAAAGAAGAATTTGATGAAAAACAAATTAACTCTTCCGGTATTTATTATTTTGATGAGAGAAAAAAAAAATATGTAGATAGATTTAGAAACAGAATTATTTTTCCAGTCAAGAGTTTAAATAGTTCTATTTTTGCTTTAGGTGGAAGAACTCTTTCCGAAACAACTTTTGCCAAATACATTAATTCTCCAGAAACTGAATTTTATAAAAAAGGAAATAATTTATACAATATTAATAGTGCTAAGGAATTCGCAAGTAATGATGACGAGGTTTTCATAGTAGAAGGATATATGGACGTTGTAAATTTACACAAATTTGGAATTCAAAATGTTGTTGCAAATTTGGGAACCGCAATGACAGAAAAACAAATAGATTTAATATGGAGATTCTTTAAAAATCCAATTATTTGTTTAGATGGAGATAGCAGCGGCCAAAAAGCAGCATTAAGAGCAGCGGAGAGATTATTTCCATTAATGAAACCAGATTTTAATATTTACTTTATCACGTTACCTGAAAATTTAGATCCAGATGCTTACATCAATCAAAAAGGTAAAGAATCTTTTTTAAAATTTACAAAGAGTAAAATGGAAATTCAAAACTTTATTTGGGATTCTTACTTTCAAGATGTTGATAGAAATAACCCGCATTCACTTTCATTATTTGAAAAAAAAATTAAATCACTTTGCAACGATGTAAAAGATAAGACATTATCTAAATATTTTCTCGATAATTTTATACAAAGAATTAATGAATTAACTCCTAATTTAAATTATAAAAAAAATCAATTTTTTAAATTTAACAAAAGGATTAATCCTCTTCAAAAAACTAAAGAGGTATATAAACAAAGAAACAAATTTTTAGAGAAGGAATTGAAAGAATTTTCAATCTTGTTTTTAATTATAAATAATTTAGATATTTTTAGAAGCAACATAGAATTAATTTCAGAAATTACGTTTTCTAGCAATTTAATCACAGAATTTAAACAAAAACTCATTGACTATTTGTTGTCAGAAAAATTTTTTGATAGAAAAAAATTGAAACTAGAAGATTTTGATGTGAAATTTAAAGATATTATAAATCTTATAAATATAAATGCTCCGGTTAAAATTATTACTAAAAATAAAAACGAAAAAGAAATTATTATGATGTTTACTGAAATTATAAGTGAAATTAAAAAAATTGATCTTCAAAAGAAGATAGAGTCTCTAGAGGATAAAGTTTCGTTAAATCTAGATGAAAAGCTCTATTCAGAACTTTTATCACTCAGAAATCAAATAAAAGGCGGGTAAATAAACTATAGATTTTATTTATTTAATTATTATATATGAATCCTCAATTTAATTATTGATTATGGAAAATACATTCGAGACATTAATTACAAAATCTTTCAAAAGATTATTAGACAAAGGGATTCATAGAGGTTTTATTACTTACGAAGAGCTGACAAAATCACTTGGTAAAAGACAATATAGTCAAGAAAATATAGAAAAAGCATTTTTGTATATTTTTGATAATAAAGTTTGTCTTGTTGAAAAAAAAGCAGATTATCATTCAATCAAAAAGAAAGACTCAGCATCAACTGATAGTGATAAAAATGTAGATCTAGATAAAAGCGATGATCCTATAAGAATGTATTTAAGAGAAATGGGTGGTGTGGACCTTCTTTCTCGTGAAGGTGAAATTGCGATTGCAAAAAGAATCGAAGCCGGAAAAAATGTTATGATAAGTGCTCTTTTACAGAGTCCCTTAACAGCAAGAAAAGTTTTCGAATGGAAGAAACAAATAGAAAAAAATGAGTTTTCAGTTAGAGAAATTATAGACATAGACTCTACGTATATGGATATTGAATCAGAAAGTGGATCTGGGATTCATACAAAAATTAAATTAAATGAAAAAAAACAAGCAGATAGTAAATTAGAAAAACCAAATAATGATTCAAAAGAAATACAAGATGGTAAAAACGATAAATATTCTGAAGATGACGAATTTAATCCATCCTTAGCTGCGATGGAAGAAGAAATTAAACCTCGAGTTATTTCTACTATTAATATTCTTTACAAAAATTATTCTAAATTAATTAAATATCAAAATGAAAAATTAAATTGTGCTTTAAATGCTACAACATTCTCTCGAGCAAAAGAAATAGGTTATAAGAAAATCCAAAATAAATTAATTGAAAAAATAAAAACTCTTCAACTTAATATGTCAGTATTGGAAGATTGGGTTAGTGAGCATTATAAAGAAAATAAAATAGTAATTTCTTTGGAAGGTCTTTTAATGAGGTCAGCAATAGAAAATAAAATCCCTAGAGAAGAATTTCTTAAATATTATTTAGGAAATGAGATTAATCCAAATTTTCAATCATTCCTTAATGAAAATGTTACTTGGAAAAATTTTTTTAAGAAAAAAAAGAAAGAGTTTACTGAAATTAGAGAAAGATTAATTGAATTTAGTCAAAAAATTGGATTACCAGTTAATGAATTTAAAAAACTAGTAAGCAGAATTCAAAAAGGAGAGAAAGAGTCAAGCATTGCAAAAAAAGAAATGGTAGAAGCTAATTTACGACTAGTAATATCTATCGCTAAGAAATACACAAACAGAGGTCTACAGTTTTTAGATTTAATCCAAGAGGGAAATATTGGTCTCATGAAAGCTGTTGATAAATTTGAATATCAAAGAGGTTATAAATTTTCTACTTATGCAACTTGGTGGATAAGGCAAGCTATAACCAGGTCAATAGCTGATCAAGCAAGAACAATTAGAATACCGGTGCATATGATTGAAACAATTAACAAATTAGTTAGGACATCTCGGCAAATTTTAAGTGAGCAAGGAAGAGAGCCTACACCTGAAGAACTTGCAAAGAAATTAGCTATGCCTTTAGATAGAGTTAGAAAAGTTTTAAAAATCTCTAAAGAACCAATCTCTTTGGAAACTCCTGTGGGTGATGAAGAAGACAGCAGTCTTGGCGAATTTATTGAGGACCAAAATGCGCTGCAACCTCTCGATGCTTCAATCAGATCAAATTTAGGCGAATCTACTACAAAAATCTTAGCAACTCTTACACCGAGAGAAGAAAGAGTACTAAGAATGCGTTTTGGTATTGGAATGAATACAGACCATACCCTAGAAGAGGTTGGTTTGCAGTTTTCTGTTACCAGAGAAAGAATAAGACAAATTGAAGCAAAAGCATTAAGAAAGCTTAAGCACCCAAGTAGATCAAAACACTTAAAAAGTTTTTTGGAAAAGTAAAATTTTAATCTTTAATGATTAAATTATTCTGGAATACTCACAACCAAAATAAGCCTAATCCAAATAAGTCGAATAAAGAAAACGCCAGGGATAAACAGTGGGGTTTATATCATAAAGATTATTCTGATAAATGGATTTATGAAATTCTAAATAAAATTAAATTTGAAGTCATTCAAAGTGAAAGAGATTTAAAAAACGAAGATATTCTAATAATCGTTGATTCTAGCATCGAAGAAAAAGAAGAGCTTTATACAAAATTGGAATTGATATGTTCTAGAATGTTTTTGATACATTTGGGAGATGAGAGTGGCGCTTATGATTCGTCGCTAATTTATAATAAATTTAATTATGTTTGGAGAACTTTTTGTTCAAACAAATACTTTAATAATAAAAAAGTTAGTTGTTTACCACTTGGATATAAATCAGGTACTCTTTTTAAGAAAGAGATTGTTGAAAGAAAATATAAATGGGCATTTCTTGGGACTCCGCACAAATCAAGTAGGCATGATTTGTTATTTCAACTTTCAGATATTGAACCATCATTTTTTCATAAAACAAAAAAATTTAATGAAAAAATTATAGAAGTTAGTGAAATGAGTGAAATATTAACATCAACTAAATTTATTCCTTGTCCGAATGGTTTTTTTCATCCCGAAACATATAGATTATACGAAGCTTTGGAATGTGGATGTATTCCTATTGTAGAAAATGCTTATAAATATTATGATCGTTTATTTCCCAACAATCCATTTATAAAAGTTGATAGGTGGATAGAAGCAAAGCCTGTAATAAGAGGATGGGGAGATGATCAAATCAAACAGAAGCTGGAAGAATGTAGAACATGGTGGAGTCAGTACAAAAACCAACTACAAGAATTTATAATAAACAAAATTAATTTATGAAAGAAAATAAGCTCGTAAAAGTTGATAAGCTGATTAGAGAGAGAAAAATTGACGAAGCTCAGTTTGAATTATCAAAACTAGGATCTGAATTTTATAAAAATCCTGAGTATCTTTACTTAAGAGGTAAAATTTTTTATTTAAATAAATTATATTATCTTGCCATTGATACGTTATTAATAGCTTTAGAATTTGAACAAAATAATAAGAATTATAATTTAATTGCTAAAATTTATGATGTTTTAGGCAATAAAGAATTAAGCAAAAAACTTTTGGATTTGAATTCAAGATTAATGGTAGCAAATTCTCTTAAAGACGAACTATCTGGTATTTATCGAAAAAATCATTGATTGCAGTTTATTAAAAAATCTGTTCAAATAATCATGAATTATGGAAGAAAATGACAAAGGTCAAACTGTTGAAAGAAATGATGAAACAGTAACTTTTATGCATGAAAGACCGCAAGAGAGTTATGCACCAACGGGAAGAACTAATATTAATGACATAAATAAAAGAAATGCCGAGCAAGAAAAACAAGAGAAGAAATCATCATACACAGTGGCAAGCATAACAGTTCTATTCATAGCATTTATTATAGTTGCGGTATACTTCCTCAGCTAAATAAAATTTATCAATCTTAGGCCTTAGCAAAAAAACTACAACAAGCCAAAATTACCAAACAAGAAACCTTTGAAATTCATCAAGATTTACCTTTGAATATTATTCACTAATTTTATCTTATTTTTTTTTACTACTTACTTTTGCCATATTGATTTGTTATTATTAAAATGAATGTCAAAAATAAAAGATCTTAAAAAAGAACACAAAAAACTTGAAATCATAACAAAAAAAGCCACAAAGCAAAGATTAAACGATCGTGCCTCTGATTCCTGGATGAATTTAAGAGATTTGAAAAAGTTAAAGTTAAGACTTAAAGATAAGATTAATCAGTTAAAGCATTAATTTTATCTTTTTTTCTCATAATCCCAAGTCTTTCCGCAACTTCTTGATAAGCTTGAATTATATTTCCTAAATCTTTCCTGAACCTATCTTTATCTAATTTTTTTTTACTTACTACATCCCACAACCTACAAGTGTCAGGACTTATTTCGTCTGCTAACATAATTTGCGATTTGCCATTTTTTTTTAATCTTCCAAATTCTAACTTAAAATCAACAAGTTTTATTCCTGTTTTTTTAAACATTTCTGATAAAAAAACGTTTATTTTTAAACATGTTGAAGTAATGTGGTTGAGTTCAAATGCCGTAGACCAACTAAATGCAAGTATATGCTCTCTGGCAATTAATGGATCACCTAACTCATCACTCTTGTAACAGTATTCAAATAGAGGTTTTTTTAAAACAGTTCCATCTGGAATTCCTAGTCTTTTAGTTAAGGAACCTGTAGCTATATTTCTAACTATGAATTCTATGGGAATGATTTCTAGTAAATGTATAAGTTGCTCACGCGCATTCAATCTCTTTATTAAGTGAGTTTTAATACCAACTTTATCAAGTTTATGAAAAATGTGCTCAGATATTTTGTTGTTTAAAATTCCTTTTCCTTCAATAGTAGATTTTTTTTGATTATTAAATGCAGTAGCGTGATCCTTAAAATATTGAATAGCAGTATTTTTTTTTGGACCTTCATAAAGAATTTTAGCTTTTCCTTCGTAAATTTTTTTTCCTTTTTTCATAAAATGTTAAATATTTTTATTTCAGTCTTTTGGTGTTTGAGGAACTTTTTGTTCCATCGCTTTTATATATTTATCAAGTTTTTTAGCTATATTTATGTCTTCTAGTGCTAAGATTCTAATTGCAAAAAGAGCAGCATTTTTTGCTCCAGCATTACCAATGGCAAATGTTGCAACTGGTACACCCCCTGGCATTTGAACAGTAGACAATAGGCTATCGAGACCAGATAACTTGCTATTCATAGGAATCCCAAGCACAGGCAATGTGGTTAGAGCCGCAGTTACTCCAGCGAGGTGCGCCGCACCGCCTGCGGCTGCTAAAATAACTTTTATCCCTCTTTTTTTAGCGTCATTTGAAAAATTTTTATGTCTATCAGGAGTTCTATGTGCAGAAATAATCTTACATTCATGTGGGATTGAAAATTCTTTTAAGATTTTACTAGCAGGTTTTACAAACTCCCAGTCTGACTGACTGCCCATGATAATACTAACCAAGGTATTTTTTTTATTACTCACTGTATATGTCTCCATCCTATATCTTTTCTGAAATATCCATCTTTCCAATCTATCTTATTAACAATTCTATAGGTATTATTTTTAGCATTTTTCAACGTTGATCCCATGGCACTTATTGACAGCACTCTGCCTCCTGTTGCTAACCAATGATTTCCATTTTTTTTTGTACTTGCGTGAAAAACATATTTAGATTTATCATTAGTAATTTCATTTAAACCGTTAATTATAGTGTTTTTTTTATAATCCTTAGGGTAGCCTTTTGATGACAATACAACATTCATGCAGAAGTTGTTTTCCCATTCTGGTAACTTGAATTGATTTAAATTTCCAGTACTGGAAGCAAGTAGCAAGTCTAATAAATCCGTTTTTAATCTTGGAAAAATAGTTTGAGCTTCTGGATCACCAAATCTTACGTTTATCTCAAGTATTTTAGGGCCGTTTTTGGTCAAGATAAAACCTGCGTAAAAAACACCTGAAAATAAAATGCTACTATTTTTTAAATCATTAATTATGGGTTTTACAAATTGTTCAACGAAGTCATTTATATGATTATGTTTAATAAAAGGTACAGGGCTATATGCTCCCATTCCTCCGGTATTGGGACCCACATCACCTTCTCCAATCTTTTTGTGGTCTTGAGCTGTCGTTAACGGCAAAATAAAACCATTAGTATCAACTAGTGCAAAAAAACTAATTTCCTCGCCCTCGAGAAATTCTTCTATTATTATATTTTCACCAGAAGAACCAAATATTTTTTCTGACATTATTTTTTTTATATTTTCAACAGCTTCTTCTTTGCTGTATACAATAATTACTCCTTTACCTGCCGCCAATCCATCAACTTTAATAACTGTAGGAAAATTTACTTCATTTAAAAAATTGATTGCATCTTTTTCTTTATTAAATACAGAATATTTTGCGGTTGGAATATTATGTTTTTTACAAATATTTTTCATAAAGATTTTTGAAGTTTCGAGCTGTGAGGATATTTTATCTGGACCAAAAGTAACAACTTTTTCTTTTTTTAGTTCGTCTACGATTCCATTACTAAGCGGAAGTTCAGGTCCAATTACAACAAAGTCTATCTTTTGTTTTATACAAAAATTTACAACATCTATATTATTCATTGGATTAATATCGAAACAATCTGCTAATTCTTTGATCGAGTCGCTACCAGGAATACAATATAATTTTTTGCAAATAGGAGATTTTTTTATAAACATACACAATGCATGTTCTCTACCTCCATTTCCTATAACAAGAACTTTCATTAGTGATTTTTATTTTTTATTTTATTTAAATTTTGAAGACATAAAGCTTAATTGATCTTGCTCAAAATTTTTATCATTTACGTCAATTGGTTTAACTGGATAATCTCCAGTGAAACAATGGTCAGCAAATTGAGGGTAGGATGAGTTTCTTGTTTCATATCCCATAGATTTATACAATCCCTCAATTGATAAAAATTGTAATGTTTTTGCGTTAATAAATTTTTGCATACCTTTAAGATCAAGTTTTGAGGCAAGCAGTTCATCTTTATTTGGTGTATCAATCCCGTAATAATCTGGATACTTTATAGGTGGACAAGCAATTTTTAAGTGAACTTCTTTTGCACCAGACTCATAAAGCATTTTAATGATTTTGACAGAGGTTGTTCCTCTTACTAATGAGTCATCGATCAAAATTAAAGTTTTATTTTTAATGAGAGGCTTATTTACATTATGTTTAAGTTTGACTCCTAAACTTCTTATTTGTTGGGTAGGTTCTATAAACGTTCTGCCAACATAATGATTTCTAATAATTCCTAATTCAATATTACTTTTTATTTCTTCAGAGTATCCTATTGCAGCAGGAACTCCGGAGTCAGGCACAGGTATTACTAAATCAGCTTCTAAATTTGATTCTCTTGCTAACTCTGCACCCAATCTTTTTCTGTACTCATAAACACTTATATTTTTGATGATACTATCCGGTCTTGAAAAGTATATATATTCAAAAATACATGGTCTTTCTTTTACTTTAGGAAAAGGCTTTATACTCTCTATTCCATTTTCTGTTATAACAACTATTTCGCCATTTTGAATTTCTCTAATAAATTTTGCACCAATTATATCGAAAGCACAAGTTTCTGACGCTAAAATATAAGATTTGTTTAATTTACCTAATACTAAAGGACGGATTCCAAACGGATCTCTAATTCCTATCAGCTTATTATTTGTTAAAATTGTTAATGCATAACCTCCTTGTATTTTAAAAAGTGCTTCAATTATTTTATCAATTATTTTTAATCTTTTTGATCTTGCAATTAATTGAACTATAGTTTCTGTGTCAGATGTTGTTTGAAAAATAGAGCCATTTTTAACTAATTCTTTTCTAAGATATCTAGCATTACTTAAATTTCCATTATGAGCAATAGCAATACCTCCAACATGAAGATCAGCATAAAATGGTTGAACATTTTTAATTACATTATTACCAGCCGTTGAATATCGGTTATGACCAATTGCGCAATTTCCAGGTAATCTATTTAAGACTTTTCCTTTAGTAAAATTATCTCCGACTAATCCAAGTCTTCTTTCAGAATAAAATTTTTTTCCGTCAGAGGTAACAATACCACATCCTTCTTGACCTCTATGCTGTAGTGAATGCAAGCCTAAAGCTGTAAGAGCTGCTGCATCTTTGTTATTTAAAATACCAAAAACTCCACACTCTTCTTTTAATTTATCTGAATTTTTCTTTTTAAGTTTCACAAATTTTTAATTTCTGAAGCTATTTTTTTAAGTGCTCTAGGATAAATTATATGTTCTTTTTCTAGTATTCTATCAGAAAGAGTTTGTACATTGTCATTGTGCATAACTTTTACTTTTTCTTGTAAGATAATTTCTCCATCATCAATTTTTTCATTAACAAAATGAACAGTACAACCAGCGTAGGATGCTTTTTCATTTATAACCTGTTTTTGTGGATTAAGTCCTTTATTTTTAGGAAGATAAGAGGGATGTATATTAATGATTCTGTTTTGCCAAGAGTAGACAAATTTTTTGGATAATATTTGCATAAATCCAGCTAAGCATATCAGTTCAATTTTGTAATTTAATAATATCTTTTGGGAATTAGTTTCAAATTCCGATCTGCTAAACTTTTTTTTATCAAATATTTTTACAGGTACATAATGATTTTTTGCTAATTGAATACCTGGAGCAGATTCATTATCTGTTAGGACTACTAGAATTGAAGCTGGAAAGTCTTGACTTTTTGTCGCTTTAATTAACGACTCCATATTGCTTCCTCTACCAGAAAAAAATATAGCAGTGTTAATTTTTTTCAAGCTATTATACAACGTTCCTCATTTTTTATAGTTTTTACAATTTTTCCAATAACAAAAAATTTTTCATTATTATTTTTTAAAAATTTCTGTATTTTTTTCAGATCATTTTTAGAAATTATTAAAGCCATACCGATTCCACAATTAAAGGTAGATAACATTTCTTTATCATTAAGTTTTGCAATTTTTTTAAACCACGAAAAAAGATTGTCATTAGGTAAATTTTTCAAATTTAGCTTTATAGATAACTTCTTTGAAATTATTCTAGGTAGATTTTCTGTTAAACCCCCGCCCGTGATATGGGCAATACCTTTTACGTTAATTAGTTTAGTAATTTTAGCTATTAGGTTGTAATAAAGTTTTGTTGGTTTTAGTAAGGCAGTAGCAAGATTTTTATCTTTTGATAAAAAAGGAGGCCTAGCACTAAGAGAAATTTTTTGTTCTTTTATAACTTTTCGAATTAATGAATATCCATTTGAGTGGAAGCCTGAAGAAGGAAGCCCTAATATAATATCATCAGGTTTAATATCATCTATTTTTGGTAAAATCTTTTTCCTTTCAACTATACCAACGCAAAAACCCGCTAAATCAAAGTCTTTTTTCTTATAAACCCCCGGCATTTCTGCTGTTTCGCCTCCAATTAGTAAACAATTATTTTTTTTACAAGCAGCTGTGATGCTCTTCATTATTTTAATAAAGAAATTTTTTTTTATTTTACTTGATGCAAAATAATCTAGAAAAAACAATGGTTCAGCACCATGGCAAATTATATCATTTAGACACATGCCAACTAGATCGAATCCAAGACCATCTAATTTATTTTCAGAAATGCCCAAAAGAATTTTTGTTCCAATTCCATCGGTAGATGTAACTAAAATTGGATCTTTATATTTGCACGATTTCAAATCGAACAAACCACCAAAACTACCAATTTTTCCCATTTTGCCTGGTCTATTTGTTTTTGAAGAAAGAGGTAGTATCTCCTTAATTAGATCATCGGTTGAAAGAATATCAACACCCGCTTCTTTATAGACAGCCATAAATAATTTTATTTGTTATAAGAGAATCTCGATAATTTTTTATAACACATTTTTATTAATGTACGAACAAATTCAAATATTTAATAAATTTAAAACTGGTAGTGAAAAAAATTTACAGTCTTTTTTTGGTAAAAATGTAATTAAAAATATTAAAATTTGTGATATTTACAGATTTAATAAGAGTTTAGGCCAAAAAGATTATTTGCTCGCGTGTGAGTTGTTGCACAACCCAATTTCTCAAGAGTTGTTTTCCAGAAAAAATATTCATGAAATATTAAAAAAATTCGGGAATTTTTCGTGGATTTTAGAAATCGGATACTTATCTGGTGTAACAGATAATCTTGGTAATACAGCGACAGAAATTGTTTGTGAAAAACTTCGCCTTAAACAAAACAGTTTTAAAATAAGCAGCTCTCAATTATTTTTAATATCGACTAATAACAAATCGGTGATTAAAAAAATAGCCAACGAATATTCTAATGTTCTCGTAAACAAAATTGTTTTAAAAAGCTTTAAAGAATTTATTAAAGATAAAACTGATATACTAGAACAGCATACGAATGGTTTTAAAAACAGAAGCATTACAAGATCGGTTAATCTAAATTTAAGTGAAACAAATTTAAAAAAAATTGGCAAAGAGGGCATTAAAGATGAAAGAGGAAAACGCAGAGGAACTCTTGGTCTAGATGTTCAGTCGTTAAAAGCAATTAAAAGATACTTTAATGTCAAAGGTAGAAAGCCAAAAGATATTGAAATTGAAACTCTTGCTCAAACTTGGTCGGAACATTGTAAGCATAAGATTTTTTCTTCAAAAATTGATAATTTGAAAAAAGGGTTATTTGATACTTATATTAAGGGCGCTACTAACAAAATAATAAAAAAAAGAAAGGATGATTTTTGTATATCATTATTTTCAGACAATGCAGGTGGAATTAGTTTTGATAAAAATTGGGTAGTTTGCCATAAGGTAGAAACACATAATACTCCATCGGCACTGGATCCATTTGGTGGATCGCTCACTGGAATTACTGGAGTTAACAGAGACTGTATAGGCTTTGGCAAAGGCGCTAAACCCATTTGTAACACATATGGTTTTTGTTTTTCTTATCCAGACAGTAACCATGAGTTATATAGATCAAGAAATAAAAAAAATAAATTACTATCATCAAGGTTTATTATAAACGGAGTCATTAGTGGAGTTAGAGTAGGTGGAAATTGTTCAGGGATTCCAACTCCACAAGGCTTTGTTTATTTTGATGATGGATATTCTGCAAAACCGTTGGTTTTTTGTGGAACTGTAGGATTAATTCCAAAAAAAATAAAAGGTAAGTTTGCGCATTTTAAAAAAGCAAGACCGGGAGATAAAATTCTTATGATCGGAGGAAGAGTTGGAAAAGATGGTATTCATGGAGCAACATTTTCTTCAGAAGAGTTAGATACAAGAAGTCCAGTTACTGCAGTACAAATAGGCGATCCAATCACTCAAAAAAAATTTTCAGATGCAATTATTAAGGAGCTTAGAGATAAAAATTTATATAACAGTATAACTGATAACGGGGCAGGAGGTCTTTCTTCTTCGGTTGGTGAAATGGCTAAAGAATCGGGAGGATTTATTGTCGATCTTGATTTAGTGCCACTAAAATATGCAGGTTTGCAACCTTGGGAGATATGGATCTCAGAATCACAGGAAAGAATGACTATGGCCGTATCAACTAAAAATCAAAAAAAAGTGATTCAATTATTAAATAAAAGAGGGGTAGAAGCATCAGTCATTGGAAAATTTGTAAAAAAAAAAAAGGCTATAGTTAGATACAAAAATAAAGAAATTTTAAATATGGATATGAATTTTCTTCATGAGGGATATCCAAGAAAATTGCTTAAAAGCAGAAAACCTCTAATTGTTCAAACAAAATCAGCCCAAATAAAAATAAGCAACCATAAGAGAGCGTTGTTAAAAATATTGTCTAGTCCAAACATTACCTCTAAAGAATTTATCAGTTCGCAATATGATCATGAAGTTCAGGGCACTTCAGTTATTAAACCACTTCAGGGCATCGGTAAGGTTTTTTCTGATTCAACGGTTATAAAACCTCTTTTCAATTCAGATAAATGTGTAGGCGTATCTCAGGGTATCTATCCCAACTATACAAATATCGACGCATACAATATGGCAGCTTGCTGTATAGATACTGCGGTAAGAAATCTTATAGTAGTAGGATGTGAATTATCAACCATAGCTCTTTTGGATAACTTTTGTTGGTGCAGTCCAGAAAATTCTGAAAAACTTTATCAGTTAAAAATGGCATCAAAGGCTTGTTACGATTTGTCATTAACTTTTGAAACACCTTTTATTTCTGGAAAAGATAGTATGTATAATGATTTTAACGGCTACGATAAAAGAAATAGGAAAATTAAAATTTCAATTCCACCAACACTCTTAATATCTTCTATTGGTATAATTAAGAGTTATAATAATTTGTTAACAATAGTGCCCCAGGCTATTGAGGATCTTGTATACATTATAGGAACAACAGGTAATGAAATGGGAGGATCTGAATTTGCAAAGATCTTTGATTTTAAAAATGATAATGTTCCACAAGTTTATAAAAAAACTGCAAAAGTAAATTATATTAATTTTTCAAAAGCCAATCAAAATAAATTAATTGCTTCAGCTATCAGTGTTGGAATTGGGGGTTTAGCTATAGCTTTGTCAAAGATGGCAATAGCTTCACAAAAAGGGTTAAAAGTAAATTTAAGCAATATCAACACAATTAACAGGGAAATAGACAATAATCATATTCTTTTTTCTGAGTCACAAAGCAGAATCGTTGTTACCGTTAATCCATCCAATAAAAAAAAATTTGAAAGTTATTTTAAAAAAAATCAATTATCACTTATAGGAAAAATAATAAAAAGTAAAAAAATTGTTTGCATGATGTGTAACAAAGATGAGTTTGAAGTTGATATTAGTTCCTTAAATAACAAATATAAACAGGATTTATTTAATTAATGAGAGTTTTGATTTTATCAGGATATGGAATTAATTGCGAAGATGAAACTCTTAACGCATTTAAAACTGCGGGGATTAAAGGTGCTATTATTCACGTTAATGATCTAATTGAAAATCCTAAAAAGTTAAAAAATTTTCAAATTTTAGCCTTACCAGGTGGTTTTTCTTATGGAGATCATACAGGCTCTGGAAATGCAATGGCTCACAAGATTAAAAATAATTTATTTGAATATATTGTGAATTTTATCGAACGAGATAAATTAGTTCTCGGTATTTGTAATGGATGTCAAATTTTAATTAATCTCGGAATTGTTCCAGCTTTAGAAGGGTATAAAAGAGAGGTCGCATTAGTAGAAAATGATATTGCAACATATCAGTGCAGGTGGATAAAATTAAAAGTTGTTAACAAACGAGGTCCTTGGTTAAAAAAAATTAACTATCTATATTTACCTGTTGCTCATCAAGAAGGAAAATTTATTGCAGATAAAAAGATTATAGATAAATTAAATAAAAAAAAATTGATTGTATGCAAATATGTAAATAATTATGGTTTATTAGCGAAAAAACAGTTTCCTTACAATCCAAATGGTTCAATGGAAGATATTGCTGCTATTACCAACTCAAAAGGTAATGTATTAGCGATAATGCCTCATCCTGAAAGGGCTCTGTACTCTTTACAGAAACCAGATTGGATTAGTCGAAAAAATAAAATGAATAACAAATTGCTATACAAAAGTAAATTATATGCTGACGGTTATAAAATTTTTAAAAATGCTTATAATTATTTTAAATAAAATCTTATTTACTACAACATACGCTATATTTTATTGTTGATTTTCTT